>Ga0098042_1000005_pt1 | contig 79956 bp, 69 predicted proteins | sample 9_EtaG_FD_75066 | JGI IMG/M metagenome (GOLD analysis project Ga0098042, IMG submission 75066) | Marine viral communities from the Subarctic Pacific Ocean - 9_ETSP_OMZ_AT15188 metaG | ecosystem: Environmental > Aquatic > Marine > Oceanic | place: Pacific Ocean | collected 2015-01-10
CCTGAATTTTATAGAACTGAAGCGCAAGGGGCAAGAAAAGGAATGGGTGCAGAAGGTTACAAGTATGGAGGGTTTGACAAAGATACAGTAGTAGAATTACCATTACCAAGAAATACTGTGCCCTTTTCTTTTAAACAACCAAATAAAGAGCAAAAAGAATTTTTAGAACAGTTTCCTAATTTTAAAGGGGCATCACAATGGTTTGAGCAAAGGGGGCCACCTGCGGGTATTGATGAACTTATAGCAACTGGTAAACTACAGCCGCTATCTTTAGACCAAAGAATACAACCCCATGAAAGTCCATTCTTAGAAGATGATGTTACAAGAAAAGTAGCAAGCGAACCAATGGACATTGCATTCCAATTACTCAAATCAGAAGTCTTACTTTGGCCTAAGCGATTTGATAATAAACATTTTATGATGGAAAAACCGGGTCCGGGCGGTTTTACTATGAAAGATAAGACAGGTAAACACCGAGCATTCGTATCTTTACCCAATCAAGGTGGCGACTATGGAAAAGATGTTCATAGTATGACTGATGAAGAATTATTAAACTCCTTTATGGAAACAGATGCTCACGAAACTATGCATGAAACATTAGGGAATATCGGAGAAGATTACGATAAACCCCTTCACAATGAATATCCTGCTATGGTAGCGGAGTATCTTCAATATGCAAGACGACCAAGAGAGCAAATCCCAAGTAACGATAAAGTAAGTCAATTGTTAGATGAAGGTATGGATGATAGAGAAATTGCGATGCAAATAGCACAACGAATGGCCCCTATGCATCAACAAGTTTCACCGGGACATAATATTGGTAATATTGCTCGTGTAGTTACCGGGTCACCAAACGAATCGTATGATGATATTCAAAACGGCGAACCCATGGACATCGCCATGCGGTTGCTTAAAGGTGAATATGAGGACATTCCGAAAGAGGAACACCAAAATTACTATGCAGGTTCGCTCAATGCTTTACCGGGCCATAAACCGGGCTGCGACTTACGACTGAACGGTTACTACCCTCACTATTCAGCCAGTAAATACTCTGGTAAATGCACCTGTGAGGCTCAATGCGCCAACTGCGGGGCTAAGGAAAAATGGGGCTATCCTCATAACGATACTGATTTGTGCTTTGATTGTAGCGAGAACATGGCGGGACAAGGTGTGATTGATGACCCGTTAATGAATTGGATGCACTCACAACCGGACGGTATGCCATTACCTAAAACTGATGACGAAGATTGGCGGTCAAATATAGAAACAGGCGAACCAATGGACATCGCTACGCAGTTGCTCAAAGCGAGAGTATACGATGTCGGAGGACGAGAGTTACCTGAAACGCAAACTACTCTCACTGGTCAAAGCATTGCTGAAAGGGCTCGTGCTTTGGCTAAGCCTCCTCCAAGTTCACGAGCACCTAAGCAACACACTGGTTTGAATTACCATGTAACCATACCCAAACAAGACTTAGCAAACCCGCTTAACTCAAGACGCTATGCTATCAGGCGAGGGGACACTGATGAAATAGTAGGTAGCCTGCCTATGAATCCGACCTATGGTCCGCCTAAACCTGAGTTTACTGGCTCAGGGACCGAAGATGACCCGTTCACGACTGATAGCCTAGACGAACCCCTTCCTAGAGAAACAAGTAGCATTACTTTTACTGGAGACTACAAGCCGAGTTACTCTAATATAGACCCGGAGCACCGAGGTCAGAATCTATACGCAAGAGCACTAATGGGTTTGCTGAGCGCTGGTGATGCAGGCGCTCCGATTGTATCTACTGAGCGAAACGCTGCATCTGAGGGCGCTCACCGTTCGCTGATGGACATGTATTCTCGTGCTGGTGGTAACTTAGAAAGTTTGACTGGTTACGAGCCTGCAAGCGAATCAGATGCTGTGCGCTACAATCAAATATTCGATGACGGATATGGCTCTCTCAGAACTTTCGACCCCGGAGGCTTACCTGTAAGAGTTATCGATGCACCTAGCAAGCGTAGTGGAATGGACTTGGCTCAGACGGACCTTGAGGACTTTGGATTGGAAGTGTAACTAGACTCACCTACTAATTTATTTCCAGCACCGCCTTCGGCTTCGACATGACGAGATGTAAACTCTTAGACAGTTGGCTTGATGTGAAATCGAAAGAACTAGACAAAGCAGAAAAGAAAGCAGGAAAGGATTTAATTACAGGCCGAAAAAAGTGACGGCCATGCGAATCAATGTCTATGAGGTAGGGCCTAGAGATGGCCTTCAATACCTACCTCATACGGTATCTTCGCTTGACAAGCAGAGGCTTATCAATTCGCTTTACGACGCTGGAATAGAATCTATGGAGGAGGTGTCTTTTGCACATCCGAAAGTCCTACCACAGATGGCAGATGCAGAGCAGGTGTTTACAGGCAAAGGCGCTGCTTTAGTAATGAACAAGCGTGGGTTTGAGCGGGCTAACTCAGTTGGTGTTGAGAATTTCAACATCGTATTCAGCCCATGTGAAACTTTCAACATGCGTAACATGGGTAAAAGTCGCAGCGAGATAGTTCTAATGTATAAGACATTCATGGATAAAGTGCCAAAAGAAAATGTCAGAGCATATATCAGCATGGCTTTCGGGAGTCCCTACTCAGGTCAAGTGTCACCTTCGGTTATGAGGAGTTGTGTGCGTGATGCTGCTATGTTTGCAGATACCATCGTTTTTGCTGATACGGTAGGAGTGGGTTGCGGTAGTGACGTTCAACGATTGGCTAGGCTTGCATTCAAGGAAGGATTGAGGCCAGCCTTACATCTGCACCATAATGGTGATGAAAGCCGAGCAGTGTCCTTAGTAAGGGCTGGCTTACTTTCAGGTATGAAAGAATTTGACTCAAGTATAGGTGGTCTAGGCGGCTGTCCCTTCGCAGAGGGGAGTGGCGCTAATCTTTCAACTGAAACATTAGTTCGTCATCTATACGCATGGGGTTTTGAAGTAGGTGTAGATTTGAAGAAATTGAAATTAGCATCCAGCATTGCTAACGATATTAAACATGAAGGAATTGTTTTAATATCTTAACAAACTTAAAGTGTATAGTGACTTTAGGAGTATAACATGGGCGTAAGCCGATACGGATTTGCAAATGCTTGGTCACTTCTCAAGGCCTTACCCGGCCAACAAGGTTACATGGGTTCTATTCCTCCCTCGTTAGTAGGTATGTTAGAGCGTGGTAGAGAGCAAGGTGTGCCCGGAATACCTAGAGTTAATAGAATGGTAGAGCGTGACCTCAGTCCTATTACGGACGATTATGCTTCCATGCTAAGTTCGGGCTTTGCGACAGGTGAGCCTAAAGGTAGAGAAAAACCTATGCCATCTGATTTTACAACTCAAATGCAAGACGTAGGTGGTTTCAAGACGGAGCCTGAAGAAGGATTCTTTACAGGTAGAGAGAAGTTTTTGGCAAGAGAAGGTTTAGAAGCGGCTGCTAGAAGGCAGTTAGGAGGTAACCAACGTGGCGGTAGGGTCAATGTCCGAGGCGGCTCGCAGTCAGGTATCAACGCACCACTTCGTGGTCAAGACGACGAAGGACAAAGAGTCAATCCAAGAGCAACACGCAGAAGCCCGTCTACTTTGAGAAACTTAGAAGGTATGCAAACTGGCGCTAAACTTGGCGGGCGCAGCGCAGAATTTATTGAAGAAGAACCTGAATTGACAGACGAGGAGAAACTCGCTGAGATGATGAGAGATTTAGGCATGGATGCTACTGCACAAGCGGGAGAGCCTGCACAAGCGGGAGAGCAACGAGGAAAGCCTTACAAATCACGTATAGGTAATGACGAATTGATGGAAATAGAAGAAAGTTTGACTGCTATACATGGGCCGGAAATGGCAAGTAGAATCGTTCAATCTATGATTGACGACCCCCAGCCTCCATCCTTTAGGACTGCTGGAGTCCGCCAACAAAATCTTGACCCTCAAGGGGACAGGCCAAGCCTTGGTAGGATTATGCAAGGAGGTCCTGACAGAGGTCAGTTCAGACCTGCATTCCCGCCTGATGAGGCGACTCAGGCTATGCTAGGTGGAGGTGCTGGAGGGCAAGCAGCGCTTCAGCAGAGGTTGATGGACTTGGCCGCAGTAGAGGGAACAAGGGCCGGTAGAAGTCAAACCCAAATAGACAGACAAGCGTGATTGACATGAAACCAATTGACGCAGCATGGAGGGTTCTGAAAGAAGAGGACTTTGATTTACAAGCAGCATTAGATGCTAACATTGACCCAAACGACCCAATGAAACGGATGCTTGAATCAGCAAGATTACGAAATTCACCGGGTGTTAATTTACAGCCTGTAGATACTCCTCGTGTTACTCAATATCCGAGGTCACCTCGCAACCCATCAGGAGATAACAGAATTGGTATGCAACCGGCCCCTTTGCAACTTAGGCGATTACCCGATGCTCCTGAAGATATGGCTCAAACGCAATTACCGGCTCAACTAACAGCAGGTGCCACTAGTGTTGGTAGAGTAAAGCAAGAATAATTTTCGTGACACTAAAGTTCAAGTAGGGTTTTGTCCTCGGACTTAATATGGTGTGGGATTTGATAACAGGCTTGTCGCTTGTTGTAGGTTTCGGTTTAATCATAGCGACTTGGAAAGAGATAGGTCGCATGAAACAAGAAATAAGCGACTTAACCACCATGGTTAGAATATTCAGATACCGTGCTTTAGAGGAGGAAAGGGATAAACTTGCAAGGCAAAAGGAAAAGTAAATCTTGCGTTCACTGCGGTCATCACCCCACTAGGCGTGTTTATGTCAAAGTCAACAACGTATTCCGAGGAATCGCTTGGCTTTGCAATCAGTGTGATGAGTTTACTAAGGAACCTATGGAACTAAATACTTCAATAGAATAGATTAACTGGGTCAGCAGCCATCCTTTCTAGTGTATTTCAATTGGGCTCATTAACAAACACCTCCGCTGCTGACCCACCCTAATCTTTTTGTCTATGTTTGGCATGGGCGGTCTATGACCGATAATATCTACTGGCTTACAGAAGCCGACGTTATCGGTAAAACAGATTGGTCAGACGTGTCTTTTTGCGACTGTTGCAGTCCGTTAGAACTCAGTCTTGCAGTCATGAAGGCTAAACGAAAGTCAAAGCCGTTTCATGGTTACAACAAAAACAAACACGCTCGCACTGGAGGACTAAGTGCTAAAGGTCGTGCTGCTGCAAAGCGAAAAACAGGCGCTAATCTCAAGCGTCCTGTTACTAAGAAGCCAAGTAAACTCAAGCGTGGTAGCAAGGCCGCTAAGCGCCGTAAGTCCTTTTGCGCTCGTATGAGCGGAGTCAAGGGACCAACCTCTAAACAAGGTAAATTAACACCGAAAGGTGCAGCATTAAAGAGGTGGAACTGTTGATTTTAGTCAAATCTTCATCAGAAGATAATTTTAGACCACGACCTATTCTTGGTAACCGTATTCTAACACCTATTAGAGATGATGATAAAAAAGAAGAGCCTAAGTTTAGACCACGACCTATTCTTGGGTCTATTTTACAAACAGCGACGGGTAACAACAACACACAGATTTCTGCCGGTGGTGATGTAAGGACTAACTTACCTCAAGAACCAATTCCTCAACTCAGTCCTATGGATTTGGCTATGGAAGAAATCAGAGCAGCGCAAAAGCAACGGGAAGCACATGCGAAACAGTTAGAAGAGCAAGCAAAACAGTATGCACAGTTTGAGGAGATGATGGGTGGTGCTTTTAGAGATGCTACCGGAAGAATGATAACAGGATTATCCGAAGAAGCAAGAGATTACATTGGTATTTTAATGGCTCAAGGAATGGATGCTAACGAAGCAGAAGATGCAGCAAGACAACAATTTGGTGAGTAATAAAGAGGTGAAACTGTTAATGTCGGCTTGGTATGAACTTCTAAAGAAAAAAAAGGATGTAGATTTGACTTTACCACGAGGTAAAGAAATGGTCTTACAAGCCGAAGATAAAGACTACGAAAGAGGTTTGCTAGTGACACTGCTAAAGAACGGAGGTTATGATATGGCTTACTGGTATGATAAGCATGAACCTTATCCAATAGAAGTATTAGTTGACGGTAAGTCTATTAAGAAAGATGCTAAGAAAGTTACAATGAAGTTCCATCCTGAACTGAAGAAATCGGTTTTAGTTACAGGTCGTCGCATCGTAAAAGCAGACATTGAACAAATAATACTTGACGAAATAGAAAAAGAGGGTGGTGCTTTGGGTATGAAAAACCTAAGAAAGGTAGTTCCTGACGAGGAAAAATTGAAATCTACACTTGATGATATGGTCAGAAGGGGAGTTATATTCATTCACGAAGATGGAGATATTTATACTCACAAACCTACGGATGAGATGGAAAAGGGGTGCGCTTGTGAACACTGCTTTGGTATAGACAGTGCTTTTGATTTCTTAGAAAAGAAACTTTGTCCAGCAGGTAAAGCCGCAGCCAAGCGCAAATTCAAAGTCTACCCTTCTGCTTATGCTAACGGTTGGGCAGTTCAATACTGCCGAGGTAAGTTTAGAAAGAAGAAGAAGGGGAAAAAGAAATGAGTCGCTGCACTTGCTACGATACTTTAGTCATTAAGAACCTTAATCGATGGTTCAAAGAAAAGTGGGTAGATGTTAGTAGAAAAGACCCTAAGACAGGTAAGCATCCTCCTTGTGGTAGAAGTAAGGCTAAGAAAGGTCGTAAAGGCTATCCTAAATGTAGACCAAGTGTAAAAGTTAGTAGTAAAACTCCAAAGACTTCAGGTTCAATGAGCGAGGGTCAAAAACGTGCAGCCACTAAAAGAAAGCGCTCAAAGAGACAGGGTGTCGGTGGTAAGCCTACGATAGTCAAACGAGACATGTCTCATTGTAACTGTGGTGCGCCCAAAGGGTTTTCTTGCAAAGCGCATTGTAAAAGCAAACAAATGAAAAAAAGCGTGTTAATAAAAGCACCACGTATACCTCGCAAAAAGGGACAACCCGCTGGCTCAAAGAAACACTCTGATTTGTATACCGACGAGAATCCAAAAGGCACCATACATGGTCTAGGGTTCAAGAATCCAGCAAAGGCTCGCCAATCAGTATCCAAAATCAAAAACAGCAGCCGCAGCCACGCTCACAAAACACAAGCAGCGATTGCCATGGAGCAAAGGGCTGATGAAATGGGTAAGAAACAGGAGGCTGCTATTTATCGTAAATTCATCGAGCAGCAGAAAAAGAAAACCAAACAGATGAAAAAGTCAATATTAGTCAAAAGTCCCAAGTCACCTGAAGCAAAGCGTCACAAGTTAGAGTATGATAAAAAATACGAATCTACTCCTGAGCGTGTAAAATATCGTGAGGAGTTGAATCGTGAACGTAGAAAGCGTGGTATCTACGGCAGAGGAGGACCTGATATGAGTCACACAAAAGACCACACACTAGTAGCAGAAAGCCCTCATGCGAACAGGGCTAGGCACTTCAAAGAACGGGGGACACTTAAATCAAATGACTTTTATGTCATGGTAAGGTGAATCTCTTGAATGACTGGTGGGAAGAATTATTTAAGCAAATGCTCAAAGTCTCTTTGCACAATCTAATTAAAATTGAAGAATTGCAAGATGGCTCAATAGAGGCAGCAACGCTCTTGATGGAAGCGGCTGATAATTACAACTTCCTCCAACAGGCTTATCACGATAAGTGTTCTCAGAGTATACATGTCGAGTTCATTCTCACCGATGGATGAGGCATGGTCGTATTTACAAAGTAACGACAAGATTGAAAAATTAATCCCATTAGTTCCTTTAGCGATTGGAGCAGGTTTCGGTGCACTCGGTGCCTATACAGGTGCTGGTGGTAGATTTGAAGATGACGAGGGTAACTTTGATTTGAATTTTGGAGGTGAGGCGGGCTTTCAAGACCCAGTTACAGGTGGGATGCTTTTCGATGTAGGTGCTGGTGACTCTACCGCAGCGAGAATAGGAGGTGGTGCTTTTGGTGCATTACAAGCGTTTAATCCGGCAACTGGAATCAAAGCCATAGGTGGTGGCATTAAAGGTTTAAGGTCTGCCTCTAAAGCAAAAAAAGCAGAGCAAGCAGTAAGAGCGGGGAAAGCAGCAGAACAGGCAGCGTTAGCGGCAGGTCGAAATGCATCTCAAGCAAAGCAAGCGGGAATTTTAGCAGAAGAAGCGATTCTTTATCCCGGTGTTCAAAATGTCAAAGTTGCCCCCGGAGTAATTGATTCTACTAGACCGTTAGCAGCACGAGCCAAGGGTGCAGGAGGTGCAGCAGCCGATGCTACTGGTAGAGGATTGACTCGTTTAGGCCAAAATCGCCTTGCTAGATTTGCAGGCAGGGCCGCTCAAGTATATGGTCAGGACCAACAGCACGGCTTTGGAGGAAAATTAGGAACATTAGCCGCTTCAATCATGGCACCTAAATTACCTGATGCAAATGTAAATACTGGTGGATTTGGAACTGTTCAAGGTAGCGGCTCCTCAAACCCAAGTGGTTTTGGTGCCACAGGCTCAGGCTCAGGTAGGTTTGGAGCGGCTAATAACATGAACAACTTGTCCGCTCAATTTAGCAATAGGACCGCAGGACAAGAAATATTCAACCCCGACGCTTTTAGAGGAAATAGGAGAGCAGTGGCGTTTGAACGTCAAAAAGAATTTGGCGGATTATGAAGGTGATAATATGTTTGTAAACAGAATTGGAAATGAAATAAAAAAAGAATTAGACGAAGTGACTCACAAAGCACACTGTATGGGTGATGCTGAGTCAAAGGCCGATGATAAGAAAAAACCTGCTCATGGTATGGTCATTGTCATTGGCTCAAAAGCAGGCCCCGGTCCTTCAAAGAACGGTAAGCGTGAAAAGAAAGATTCTGAAAAGAAAGATTAAGTCAATTTGAAGTTGAGTTAGACCTTCGGCCTCACTGGGTCGGAGGCGAAATTCCCTCTCGCACCTCCGGCCCGCCAAATTTAGTTATACTTAAATTAAGCAGGTAACTCTTTATTTAGGGTCGATTACTGCCTTCATCGAGAGGGATATTGATATGAGTAGTTTAGAAGCACCTCGTGAACATGACCAAGCAGAAATCCGTTTGATGGGTCTGATATTGACTCAAGCGGTGTCGATAGGTATAGCAATTGCTATATTTGATGCAGAACTTTGGATTGATTTAGACGACCCAACCGTTAATGGAGTGACCTATGCAATGGCAGCGTTCGCTGTTCAAGGTCTAGCGTATTATCTTTTCAAAATGTTTTTCCAACAAGGTATGGACGAAAGAGCAAGGATGGCTGCACAAGAACGGCAGAGAAGAAATCGATACAGAAGTATGGAATTTACTTTTGACCAACGTCGCCAAGACATGGAAATGAGGATGCAAGAAGCACAGTTAGAGGCTGAGTTGAACTGGATGCAAAAACACCCCGGTCAAACACCACCTTGGATAGAGGCTAGAATGTATAACGGAAGCACTTCTACCGCAGACTTCATACCTACTGACATTAAGCCAAAAGAACCCCTTAGCCTTGGTTTGGACTTTTCGGAAGAAACCCCGTTGAAATTAGACGGGACTCCTGATAAGAGGTATCAAAAGAAAAAAAAGGAGTGAAGTCGAGTGGGTCGGATATTCAAAACACCTTCTGATGATGCAGTTGAAGAAACTCTGAGAAGTATGCATATCGCTAACACGGTAGATGTAGCATACGAAAGAGCAGTGGGCTGGATAAAAGTTGTAATATTTTCTTTAATCACAGCATTTGTCATTAGTGCTTTTGAATTTTATACAGATTGGAATCTTTGGGAAGTTTCAGGAAACTGGTTAAAAGACACTTTGTCTTCTTGGGCAGACTCTATCTTTGATTAGGTGATATTATGGGCGCAATGGCTGGCTCCGCATTAGTAGGAGGGATGGTGTTCGCTCGTGAACTTTGGCATTACTTCGTTCCTAGGAAAATTGGAATTTATGGACCTACAACAGTTGGAAAAACTACCTTAGATAGGTATATGACAACGCCCGGCGAAATGGAAGATATACCGCTGAATCAACGAACTAAACATTTCAAAGTGCCGGGTATGAATCGGTTTATGTTACCAAGACCTAGTAGGAAAAGAGTTTCTTACAAAGGTGATACTAGAGTCGTTTATTCTGCCGATATAGGTGGAGAAGAAAGATTTTGGAATCTTTGGTTAGACGATATGGTCAATCGACAAGTTGAGGCTGTGATATTTTTGTTTGACCACAAGTGTAACGAAGGCGGTGATGCTGCTATTCAAGCCGTAGGCGGATTCAAATATTTAGTAGACTCGATAATTCATAGACAGTATCGCTATCGCAAATTCAGGTCTTGGTTCAAGGGTAAGAAGTATTGTCCAAAAGTCATCATGTTAGTTGCTAATAAAGCAGACCAGTGGTGGGATGAACAAGCGAATATATTGTGGCAGCAACAAAGATTGGGTGAACATAAAATGTTTGACCCATTCAGAGAAGATTTGATAAGGTTGCAGAAAGCAGGAGTGCCTACTAAAAGAGGTATGATGGCTACTAAAATTGGTTGGAATGTAGAGAATACAATGCTGGATTTATTAGTATAGGTGATTATGATGAGATGGAGATATGGACAGGTGCCACAAAGTGATGTCAATTTGGCTAATATGAGTCAAGCGCACTTGATGGCTTTAGGGCAACAGGGTAATACTAATCACGAACAGTTGTTAGAAATGCAATCGGCTCAGCAGGGTATGAAACAAGTAGCAGAGAAGAAAAACTTAGAAGTTCCTAAAGTTAATTTTTACCCCAGTAGACATCCTGACCCAAGAAAAGCAAGAAAGCAAGACATAAAGCAGGCTAGAAAGTTGTTGACTCCTACAAAGCGAGCATGGTATAATCCACTTAGGTGGGTTTGGGGTCGCAAATACAGATATAATCGACAGTCAAATCTTTGTGTTATAGACGGATGTAACTGTGAGGAGTTAATCAAGTATGACAACTTGTATGCTAAAATATGTGATGAAGAAACAAGTGAAAGTTTGTGGGATTTGTATTGGAGGAACCCAGTGACAAAGACTCCCGAACCGTTTGTAGCAAGAGAGCAAGTCACTAATGGTAGAAAGATGAAGGGGACTTATTGCCCTGAACACTTACATCTCTATCATTTACTGTGTAAGTGGGAGGCAGAGGCTGATAAAGACCACAGTAAGACTAGAATGGGCATGAAAGAAATGGTAAAGAAAGGAGTAAGCACTATTGCTGTCCCTGTTTCGATTATTAGGAAAAAAGACAACACGCCTGAATTTCTGAAAAAGTATGAGCCTTTCTTTATTGAATTGGAAAAAGACTCAAAGTCTCAAAAGGGAATTAGTTTACTTCATTACAAAAACCCTGAAACTGGAATTAATGACGTAACTATGATTGTGTTTGATTTGAGGCTTTTCCAAACAGAAATGCTTTCAGCGACACCTACTGTTGCAGATGCAATTGCTAACTTAGGTATATTACAACTACCTACTAATAGTCCAATCGATACCAATGAGGTTATCAATCAGAGTGGCTTGCCCCAAGTAGAGCAAGGTATGTTTTCACAGTGAGGGATTTGAAATGTTCAACAATAATAACACCAATGGAGCGTTAAACTTAGGAGCGACTTCTCCTCAGCCAGCACAGACTAATCCATTTGCCAATCAAAATGGCATGATGCAACAAGCAAGTCAGAATCCATTCATGACAGGTATGATGGGAGGAGCAGGTATGCAGTCCAATATGATGGGGCAGCAACCGATTGCACCACCATCAGAAATGGATATTCATTTGGCTTTGATGAAAACACTAGCACCTATTGACAGATTTATTGCAGGTGGGCAAATGGGTGTTTTACTTCAAATGCTGAATGACTTAGTTTCTTTTTCAGTTATTGAAATATTGAAAAATGCAACCTTTGTAATCAATGAAGATGACGGCACTATGAAAATGGACATTACATCTCTACCAAGTAATCTCCAAACTATGAGTGCAGAAAACGTCACAGGTCAATTTAACAGTTTACAAATGACAAGTCAAAGTAATATACAAAATGCAGAAATGCAACAGCAGCAAATCGCTGCGTTCGCTCAACAATCTATGATGGGTGGAGCATTGAATGCCGCACTACAAGATGATGGTTTCATGAATAAAGCAGGTAATGCTGCCGGAAGTTTCATGGGTAAATTTATGGGGATGAGATGATGGTAAAAAGTGAGCCTTTCTTAGGTTTTTCAACGACAGCGATGGAGATATTTGCACCAGTAAAAAGTGTTATTGTAGATATGGTGATGGTCCAATTATTGGCTATCATAGTAACTCTAGGCTTAGTGCTGATTACAGGCGGTGACAACTTAAATAGCGAAACAATGGCTTACTTAGTCGCTGGTTTGTTCGGCGCTTTCTTTATGCTTGGTGGCATTTATTCCCGAATATCCGACATTTAGGTGAGTTCCCCATTTACCAAGAGGGCATTGACTAGATGTCAGTGAAGTCTTAACTCGCATCTGACAGCCGCATTCGGTGCATCGGTTACTTCTGTGTTCCCAACTAGGACATACCATACACATGTCCATTCTTAATCGTTTGACATCATCGGGCACAAACCTTCTCATCACTATGTCTCTACCTGCTTTAGCCAAGTCTTTCGCAGTATTTACTGATACTGGAACGCCCATTATTTTAGGCTGTATTCTTGGCAGTTTCATGTTCACTCGGTTAAGGTAATCATTCAAAAGGGTTATTGGCATCAATCTCCTCGGATTCGTTATGGCGGAAGGTCGTCAGACAAAGCGTTCTTGTCCTTTTTGTCAACATGGCGATAGAGATGCGCTGGAACAAGACATAGTTGATGGTATTTGCAATCCTCAAATCCTAGACAAAGATATGGGTTGGAGAGCGAATACTGCTGAGCGACACATGAAGAACCATGCAGGTGATTATCATGCAGGTGCAAATCATTCTTGCGTAGTCTGCACCAGTGATGACAGGCGTGCTTTGGAAGTTGCTTACTTTGAAGGAGAGCGCACGAGTGAGAGTATTGCTGATGAACTAGATTGTAGCGAAGAATTAGTATATAGACACATGAAGCACCACTTCCAACCACTTGTAAAGAAAAGTTCTGCTGCTATTGTAGCAATAAAGGTTGGAGAAGAAGTTGACATTCTTAGAGGCAATGTCCAAAACTTAAATGGAAAACTTGCTCAGTTCATGGCAGAGTCTAATGTTCATGACGATGGGGTTATTTCGGATATGGTTAGGCTACACAAAGAAGTTAGAGAGACTCTGAAAGACCTCACCAATTACAGAGAGAAGTGGGCAGAGCCGACTACTAATGTCGCTAATAATACTATTAACGTCCTGAAACTTGAATTAGGTAAAGAGAGTCCCGATGTTTGGAAGCGAGTCAAGGCTAGCCTCCTCTCTCAGGCAGACGGTAAGGTAGACGAGGATATTCTTGATATTTTGTGAGGTTTAAATTATGCCAAGAACACCCACCGGCTCTGATACTCGGATGTATAGTCCGAGAAGCGAGTCAAACTTAGGTTATTCTAAGGATGATGACGCTTATGCCTATGGGCAAGGTGACCCTGAACAACGAGAGTTGATGCGTGATAAGAAGCAGTCTGAAAAAGAGCAACAGACTTACATAGCGGATTTGCCTCATTTGCAAATATCTATACCTAAAACAGCACCTTCAACACCTCCGATGATGCCGGAAGAAGAAGAAGAAGAACCTATGATGGATAATCAATTCAATGAAGGTCAGCAGTTTGGTGCTATGACAGGCATGCCCGATACAGGTAACTTGAGTATCGGTAACGCAACAGGGACAATGCCAGCACCGGGCGGTATGCTTGCTACCGGAGAGCCGATGAATGACGCTTGGTCTACTTTGATGAAAGAAGATGAAGATGTCGAAGAAGATGAAGATGATGAAATACCTGATAGAAGGTTTAACAAAAAGCCTCCTATCGATATGAATGCAGAAATCAACAGACTTAGGAGACTGGCTGCCGAACCTGTAATAGAAATGAGAGAAAATGAGCAAAGAGAGGAAATGATTAGACCCACTGCTCACGGCAATCCTGACTATTTTAGACAAAGCGAGCCGATGGATAATGCTTGGTCTACTCTTATGAAAGCCCGACTTGACAAAGTTAAGGGTGCTAAAGACAAATCATGGAAGCAGACTCAATTTGAGATTCAACCGGGCGGCTCGGACATCACTACTGCTAACACTCGCAGAGCAAAATTGCAATCAAGATTCTTACAACCCCACAAAAAACGAGGCGTCGACCTAGCACCGTTAAGTGTTCATCGAACTCACTTAGGTATAGAGACTAAGCAACCTCAGAGGCTGTTCCCTCGTGATTATGGTCATCAGATGGCTACACAGGCTCGTAGAAAATTGATGGGCAACGTGCCTCAGATACCAGCAGGTCACGGTCTTGGACCTGAACAGGCTTACAACCCGAAGTCACCTAAGCAATCTTCTTCTAAGGGACTATCGCTAACTGAGCCAAGAACTATTCGTGAAAGGGGTAAATCATTCGCTAAGTCCGTCAAAGAAGATTTGGAAGAAATATCAAAAAGAGCAGACTATATGCAATTTACTCAAATGCGAAGACTACTTCGCAGACTAAAAGAACTAGCAGAAAAGAACGAGCGCAGACTCAAATCGAAGGAACAAAGCGGTCACGGTAACAATCGTGAAGCCGGACACCGTGAGGCTCAAAATAGCACTACTAAACCTGAAGGTGCTACTGAGAACCTTGAAGATGACCCAAAAAATTGGGGCGCTCCTTCTACTCTTTTCGCTGCTAGAGGTAGCGGGAGGGTAGGCTGATGTGGAAGGTCCATCTACCTGCTAGTTCTTATTTAGCAAAACAGACACCTTTCTTTGGCACTAACCATTTTCTCAAAGCGTTAAATCCTATCTTATTGAAAAGTGCTGGTTTGACTTTTTTTGGCAGAGGCATGCATGAACCTCACGGATGGGCACCGTCTGATGCAGGTATAAATGACGACCCTAATGAGCCGGACCACCCACCTTGGAATCATGACCCTAAGACAGGTGAATTGTTAGATGGAGGATTACACCCAATAGATTTCATACTTCGTGATTTACAACAGCGCTTTGGTTACACCCCTGAAGAAGCACAAGGTAAAGTTCAGCAAGCGATTGACAAGTATAATCAAGCGCATGGCGAAGATGGTAACCATACCTTACCTAACGTAGACAGTCCACAATGGAGAAAAGTTGTGGTGGGCCCTTACTATGATAATAGCGAAGAAACTCACATGAGGAGGGTGAGAGGTAATGAGCCCGCTTACGAAGGAGGGCCAAGACCGTTTGTAACTTACGCTTACAATCGTGGTAACGTATCAGGCGGGGCCACAGGTAGGTGGATTGACAGTGGTATGATTCACATGAACAAGGAATTAGGTCAGGTTTTACAGGCTGACGGTAAAGATACAACTGGTTTGAACTATGTTAGTTACAACCGTTTACTACCCGGTAGTTTGAGTGGCGGAGTAGTTCAATCTATTAGCACTGGTGATTGGAAAAGATACCAGTCAAGTGGTCAATTACCTGACCATTATCTGACTCCTGAAATGCAACAACAGATGGAAGATAGTCGCTTTCATCCTGAAATACACGCTCATCAACTAGCAAAGTTACTCCCTGACGCTTTTTTCCATGCTCCGACGGGTAGTGGTGGAGGTAGAGGTTCAGGTCTTACTGGTGAAATGTTAGGTAATCACCTAACTACCATGGGAGTAGACCATGGTCTTGATGAAGAAGAATTGAATAAATTCGCTGGCACTAGGGCCATGAAATATTTGTTTCAACCCGGCCATCAGAAGATAGCAACTACTGGCACTGGTGGAGGGGCAGTTACCACATTACTTAGAGATTTGATGAGGGAAATAGATGCTCACCATGAACATGAGAATTATGGAATGCATTTGAGTCATGCTAAGAATGCAAGGGTTGACTCTAATATACCATTAGCAAGGGCTGCTAACGAAAGGTCAAAAGAAGTAGTAGCGCACATGAGTCTTGCTGCTCATAAATTGATGGAGCAAGGTATGTCTGAAGAAGACGCAATTTCAGAAGTTGCTCGTCGTATGCGTGAGGCTGATATTTCTAAAGGTAGATTTGTAGAAGAAGAAGGACTTAGAGAAAAGATTGAAAATGTTATTGATTTAATGCTAGGAGCAAGCGGTCATGAAAACTTCAATCTTGGCAAAATACCCACTGACCCTAACGAACATCATCTGAAAACTCCAACAATCGATGAGTTTGGGCATCATGAAGCGCCTGAACACTGGCATGGTCGTATTATTTCCGGTGAGCATGAATTAGCGCCGATAGGTAACAGTAAGAGAGAAGAAGAAATCCCTCCTTCACTTGCACCTAAACCCGCACCCGCACCGCCACCTGCTCCCGTATCTGCACCGACTGTGGGAGTTGACCCTGCTCAAAGATTAATCACAGACCCTCGTAATTATGTCAGACCGGCAGCGCCAGCACCAGCACCAGTAGCATCACCTGCACCTAGAGTAATACCACCTCCTCAAATGAGGGCTGCTACGCCTTTAGAGCAAGCATTCCAACAAATGATGGGACAGCCTGAGCAGCAAACCTTTTTTGACATAGGTAGCGGTGCGCTTGTCAGACGCTCACACGACATCAACGTCGGGATGGATGCGATTAGGAAAAAAATTGGATACTTTGATGGGTTTTTGAGAGGTGAGCGGTAATGGGTAAAATATTGGTGAAAAAGTCTGTCGACGTGCAATATCCAGTATCAGGTCAGCCAATACTTGTCACCGGCGGTGGCGGAGGTGGCGGCGCTTCTCCAAGGGGGATGACCCTTCAAGAAAGATTAAGTCGAATAGGAGGGGGAACCCTTGGTGCACTCGCTGCTGCGACAGGTCAACATCGCAGTTTAGGTAGCCTCGCACAAGGTATGGTATCAGGAGCCGCTCAAGGAAAGGCTATCGGAGGAGGTCTTGGACGAATGGCTACCACTCGTGCGGGCCAAGAGCGTGCTAATTTACGAGAAAGGTTGAAGCAAGAAGCAGCGGAGGGTAAAGCAGCCAAGCAGATAGCGAGGCGGAACCGAGGAGAGGGCTTTTTAACAAATTTACTCAATCCAATAGGTGCATACAACAGGCGAGTAGCAGATAGAGCAGCGGGTAGACTTGACTTTGCTCGACAGATGAATCGAGAGGCCGAAGATTATAGTCGAAATATGGCGGAACTATACCGTGATGTTGGTAGAGAACAATTCAATCAAATACGCAGACCTCAGTTGCAGCAAGAAAGAGCCAAATTACTTGCTGCTGCTAAAGCAAGAGGTGGAGAATTAGGTGCTGAACAAAAAAGAAAACTGGAAATGTTAGACAGTTTGGTGCAACGAACTGGCGCTCCTAATTTGGAACAGGCACTCGGCATATTGTCTAGCGTTAATCAAACAGCATCTCCTCCACCGGAACAAGTAGGTAGTAACGTAAACATGGTAGGGGGTAAACTTACGGTAAACGGTCAAGAAGTCCAACCTGACGCTCAGGGTAATTACAGTGCGCCGGGAGTTAGCATAACTGGTTCTTCCATAGGTGGTGGTGGTCCTGAAGAAACTGCTGCTGCTAAAAGAGTAATGGGTAAGGTTTTGGCTGCTGGCGGTAGTAACGCTGACGTTAAAGCCGCTATGACGCAACACATAGGGGAAAGAATAGCACAACAAAATAACGTAGGAGCAGTAAACCCTTCTGAGATGACAGAGTATAATGCAAAAGCAATACGTGACACTATGGCAAGGCGTAATGAAAAACCACTTGCTACGGAAGAAAGCCATCCTACTCAACAAAAAATAGGAACGGCTATTTCAAACGTATTGGCTACTCAAGAGCCTGAAACAGGTAACCCATTGGGTAATTTTACCAGTCCCGAAATGACTAATTCTCCTTTAGCGACACAGGGATTAAGTGCAGCAAATATGGTTGCACCGCCCAGTGATGGCGTTGTCGCTGAAACTACGGCAGATAAGCAAGCGGAAAATTCACAAATGAACCTTGACACTACCCCTGAGCAAAACTTACACAGTCTTTTTGAAGCATTAGGGCCACCGCAAGAAGCCCGTAGTGCTGAACCTATTGGCACTGGTTACAGTGGTCCTAATCCAAACGTGCAAGCCTCAGAGAAAGCCGCAAAAGATATGGATTTAGCAGGATTTTATGCAGCGGCGGAAGAACAAAGTAGACCTATCGAGTATGATGAGTTTGGATTTCCAATACGAACAGGTGAGCCGATGGAATTAGCATTTAGATTACTCAAGATGATGATATTCAACAGGTGATGAGGTTGTCCGATGTTAACAAACTCATACTTGAAATGGATATGGAAATGTCCAAGAAGTCATTTGAGTATTTCTTCACTGACATTTTAGGTTTTGATTTCTCAGACCACCACAAACAGTGGCTTGATGGATTGAATGGAAATAGATACTATTGTGTCAAAGCAAGCCGTGACCACGGTAAATCTGTTTTCTTTATGTCGTATGCGTTGTGGTTAGGTGCTTTCAATCCTAATACTCACATCATGGTGTTTAGTCACTCTCTTGAACAAACGCTTGAACACATGAGGTTTATTCGCAACAATATAGAAACGACTGACATCCTCAAAGGATTGAAACCGCAGGGTAAACCTTGGGCTAAGTCTTACTTTGAATTTACTAACGGCTCTCGTATAATGGCAAAGTCTGTTGGTGGTGCTACTCGTGGTTTCCACCCTGACGTTGTAGTATGTGACGATATTCTTTGGGGAACCACCACTTCAGAATTAGCAAGAGCGGCTGATTGGTTCTATACTGTCTTGCTTCCTGTTCTGCATCACACGGGTCGATTAATGATGGTAGGCACTCCTTTCAGTTATAACGACCTGTATGCTGAATTAGAAGATAAAGATACCTTCACGGTAGAGACTTATCCTGCTATTTTACCTAATGGCGAACCGCTTTGGCCCGGCAGATGGCCGCTAGATGCATTGAAAGTTCGTGAAGAATCTATGCCTGCAATCAAATTCGCTCGTGAATATCTTTGTGAGCCTATTCACGATATGTCAAGTATGTTTCCAATGTCACTTCTTGAAAAGGCAAGGGACAAAGAGTTGATTTTACTTGATAAGGCCGAGCAAGAATTTGATGAAAATGGCGACCCTAACGGAATATTCGGCCAACACTTTGTAGGTTGGGACCCTGCTATTGCTTCGGATGCGAACGCTGACTACACTGCTATGGCGGTAATCAGAATGTTACCTGACACAGATGAAAAACAGTTGATACACGTTGTCAATCAAAAAGGTCTGAACAGTATGGCTCAGAAAAGACAAATCATTATGCTCAATAGTAGATTCCAACCTGACCTTATTGAACTTGAAGGTAATAATTTCCAACGTATGTTTGAAGCAGAATTGAAAGAAATGAAAGAAGATATACCAATTAAGACATTTATGACTACTCGACAAAAGAAGGAGTCTATGTTTATGAGTTTACTTTTAGCGTTTGAACAAGGTCAAATGAAAACACCTTGGGGAGATGAAAGAAGCAAAGAGTTTACAAGAGCGCTTGAAACCCAACTTAGCAGATTTGGAATGCAAAAGAATGGTAGGTTAGAGTCAGTAGGCTCCCATGATGACTTGGCTATGGCTTTGGCTTTGGCTAACTGGGCGACTAAAGAGTTCAAAGGTAGCATAGTATTACTAGATGATTACCTTAACGGATTCGATGATTGGTTTGGAGATGTATCTCAAAGGCACGTTGCTGGTGCAAGGTGGTTTACGATATAATTATATGACACCAAAAATTGGAGATTATTATGTGGTCAAGTTTGAGTGTTGGGGATTCAGGGACTCATATCGAAATGGGTCACGATATATTGAATATAATAGCATCAAGTCTAGTAAGTCATCCTTTAGTAGACGAAAACATTGCTAAATCAATTGCCTCTCAAAGCGTGATTGTTACTAAAGAAAACACTCCTAAGATTCAATACATGCCGTTTGCTCCCACTGGCGAGGGCTGGTTTGAGGATAAAATAGGCAAAAGTGCTAACAGTATTATCAGAGATTTGAGGAAAGCACGTAGGATATTCAAAGAAGATAAGGAAGAAATAGACAATATCATATCAAATGTAAGAGCGTTAAAGAGTTCTGAAGTAGATGCTACTTTAGCACTGCTTTCTTGGGGAGACAGTTACAAAGACTCTATGCGTAAGATGGGATTATCTGACAAAGATTTGAGGTCGTTAAGATTATTCGGTGATGCTAGGAAGTCTAGTTTGATTAGAGCATGTAATCTTTGGAACAGTGCAGAGGATGCGTTAGTTAAGTTAGACGAATTTGAAGACGTTTGGGGTGAAGAAGAAAAGAACGCATGGGTCAATGCTATGCAGTTGAAAAAAGACGCTAGGTCTATGTGGAGAAGCGCCCTTCACCAATTTGATAATATATCAAAAGAACAACAGAAGTGGTTAAATTTGTCAAAAGAAGAACTCAAACAAAAAGGTGCCATGTCTGCGAGGGCTATCGCTAGTAACTTGATTGAAAAAGGAGTTAAAAGACTGAACTCTAATAGGTTGTCAGGCTTGTTGAATATGTATGGTGAAGAAATCAATATCATAAAAGGGCACAGAAAAGGCGAGTATGTGTATATGGGCCGTGATGGTCTTATAATCAAAGACAATTGGGCTTATGCGGCAGGGTTTCTTGATGCCGATGGTTACATTACTATAACTGAAAGAGGTGAGCCAAGAGCGGGATTTTTAGCAACAGGTGACAGAGGTCGTATGCATTGCGAAGAATTGCATAAAAATATAGGTGCAGGGGTTTTGCAATTAGACCAAAAGATATTTTCAAATAGTCAGAAAAGCCAGCATAGGGTTACTTTTTATGCCAAAGATGATTTGAATAAACTATTGAATAACCTAACCCCTCATTTAAGGATGAAAAACATGCAAGCGAAGGCAGTTTTGGCATATATCGAAGAAAGCGACCCAGTAAGAAAAACTCAATTAAAGCGCTTTGTGCAATTTTCTAATAGAGACGGAACTACCAAAGGTGAGGACTCTTTGCGTCAGTGGGGAGTAGACAAAGATACTGTGATAAGTTGGGCGGAGGGATTGTGATGGCAGAGAAAAAAGGAAGGGTAGGTAGACTGTTAGAGACTATCGCTAGTCCATTCCGTAGACGAGCCACTCCTGAACCTCAAATGCCACTTTGGACTACTGGTATACAAGAGCCAGTATTAGTTCAAGGAATTACCATACCAGCGCTATATGCAGTGGCTAATGAAAATTTAATTTTAAGAACAGTGCTCACTACTCTACAACAAGAAATATTCAGAAGGGGATATTATTGGGAAAAGAAGTTTCATAAGAAATGCACAGATTGTGATAAAGAATACCAACACGATGTTGAAACTTGCGTTGAGTGTAGTGGTGACGTTCGTGACCCTGACCCGGACCAACTTGTTTACGGCAGGTGGCTGTTGGAACAGCGCAACTCCATGGAGCAAACATTCATGGATGTCTTGCGTGAAATTGAGTATGACTTGAATATAACTGATGATGCTTTCTTAATTCTTATTAAAGAATATTACATAGACCCTGAGACAAACGAAGTATCATTTTATCGTGTAAAAGAGATAGTGAGAGGCGACCCCATTTTTATGAGGATAATAGCAGACAAGCGTGGGGTTAGAGGGGGCCGTTTCAGAGTTTGCCCTATCCATCGTAGTCAAGTAAAGTCTTACTCCGAGCAAGAAAAATATTGCGAAATATGCGGTGGTGAGATGGAAGATGTTCATCACGTAAACACAGCCGGTAGTGGAAAGACTCAATATTATTTGAAAGGAGAAGTAATACACGTCAGTAAATACCAACCATCTAAATTATATGGGCGCAGTCCCGTATCTACACTTTGGCGACAGGCTATGACGTTGACCGCTATGGACAACTACATGTATACTGCTTACTCAAAGCGTAGAATACCTAGAGGTATATTGAGTGTGAGCACTGACAATCTTGAGTCAATGAAATCTTTCTTCAAGGCTACTGATGAAAAATTAGAGCGTGACCCACACTACATTCCTAAGATTGGTGTTGAATCCAGCACTGGTCGTGGTGGCATTAACTGGGTCAAACTAATGGACAGCCTAGAGGAAATGCAGTATATACCTGCGAGAGATGAAATGAGGCAACGTATAGCAGCCTTCTATGGTGTATCTAATGTATTTATGATGGACACTGGTAAATCCGGTGGACTCAACAATGAAGGTATGCAGATACTCGTTACTAACAGAGCAGTTGAGTTCGGACATAAAGTATACAAAGACCACTTGTTCCCAAGATTATCAGAGCAAATGGATATTACAGATTGGCAAATCACTCTATATCCAAACGAAGAAGAAGACGAGGTTACTCGTTTACGCCGTGATGAAATGGAAGTAAATATAGCACAACGTATGATGATGATGGGCTACCAACCTAACTTAACAGAGGATGCGAATCGAGACATACGTTTCATTTACAAGCAACCTGAGCCGGGCCAACAACCTCCTGCTGGTCCACAGCAAGGTAGAATGCCTCCGGGCGGAATGCCTATGGGAGGTATGCAAATGGGAGGAGGCATGGGAACTCCCGGCGCTCTCCCTAGTCGAAATATTTCACCTCAAGGGGCCGCTCAGTTAGCAAGGCAATCGCAAATGGGTATGGGTCAACCCGGAGGAGAGGGGATGGGACTAAGGAATAGAGGCCCTGCTAGCCCTCAAAATAGAACCAGTATGGGGGCGGGTGCGCCTTTTTCTAGCGTCCAACAAAGAGGCCCTCAGCCTAGTGGTGTCCAGCAAGCAGCACAAAGTGTAGTTAATGCGAGAAATCCAAGGGGTGCTTGAGGAACATTAAAGTTATGAGGTGTGTTGGGATGACTATGGACCTGAAAAAATTAGACCCTATGGCTCGTAAATTGAGGACGCATGTAGACGGGTTTTACAAGGCACTAGAATCAAACGACGGTATGTCTGCTCGCAATCACATTGCTGAAGTAATGAAGTATGCTGATTACCTAAGTAACGACATAGAAAGCGCTGTCGTCAAAGAAGACCATGTTTTGGGAGTCAACGACCGATTCGCCGGTGGAGTTCCTGTTATGAAAATGACAGAAGTTCAAAGCGTTCACGAAACCACAACAAATGTTCTACCGGGAACCATTCGCACTTCTAGGTTTGGTAATATCAACAGGCGACTATCTAATAGAACATTGTGAGGTGATTACGTGAGCGATGAGGGGGAGAATGTCGCAGAGCGCCTTATGGGTGCTTTGATTACTAAAATGGAAGTTATGGATGCGGGTATCCAAACACTGAAGGCTGAGAATCAACAACTTAAAAAAATGATTCAGAATCCTGCGGCACTTTTGAAAAAAGCAGGTTTCGTATCTATAACCACTCAGATGCCATCGGACGTAACAGTAGATGGCTTTAGGGGAGATGTAGACGATTTTATACTAAAAGGTGAAGGTGGAGAGATAATAGACGTGCCTACTAGCAACGCAGATTTCCACAAAATGGAGTGGGCTGATATTCACGCTTTGGCCGAAGAAGCCAAGCAAAATGGTGCGATAGGGAATCAAATAGGAATGGAGTGATATTATGAGGCCAAGATTTGAATTAGCAAACGACCAAGCGTATGAATTGTTGAAAGCGGCTAAAGATTTAGAAGCAAGGATAGCAAAGAAAGAAGGTAGTATGCCTGACTATACTAGTCAAAAAGAAGGCTCTGACGTAGGTCACTATCGATTTGAAACAGCAGTTGGTCAAGTTCCTAACACATTTTACTATACAAACAATACAGTTCCAAATGTAGAGGACATTGCCAACAAAGGAGCAATATCTGAAAACAGCGACGTTTTGACTAGAGAATCTCCTTACTATCCTACTGCGTTTAGCACGACAGGTGCTCTTGAAAACTTCAAGGGTGGCGACGGTCCGACCATGACCGATGTAAAGAAGTCACTAGACCGATTGTCCAGCCGTCTGAATTAAACGGCTGGTGGTGTTAATGCGAGAAGGTCCACTTGATACCTTAGATAGGCATCGCTTAACCTTCGTAGATTCACTATTCGACGGTATAGGGAAAGCAGATGCCGGTGCTGATTTTTATTTGTCTGCAATAAGTGCAGAAAGAAAGGGGTATAAATTAAGCGTAGATGATGAAACTCTTATCAAAATGTTTGGCAGTATAATTGCTAAACAGGACGAGCAAGAAGTTACTGGTTCGCAAGTATACGACTTAGGTAACGAGGTAGAAGATTCAACTCTTAGAGAAACTGGAGTTTCACAGTTTGATGTGGCTACTGATTTAGGTAGTAGAGGAGATGCTTTGTCAGATAATCCTTCTTACAAAACAGACCGAGTTATGCATGCTGAGCCGGGAAGTGCTGGTAATTTAGCAGGTCATAAGTGGAATATGGAAGACGGAGATTTGGTTGAAGACCCGCATGCTACAAGTAATTACATTGGAGATGTGCAAGAAAGGTTTGTTGACCATTTAGGTGACTTTTTTCTTGCTGATAATCCGATAGATGAATCGCAGTCTCAAATAGACCATCACAAAGAATCCTCTTGGGAGGACTGGACTAACAGTAATGAGCATGACTTTTTACTAAATGAACATCATTTCGGTAGGTTAGGGACAGTGGGTAACGATTACCTTACCAATCACAGTCTTTATCAACATCATTACAATCAATGGGAAAGAGATAACGCAGACAGGATTGATGAGAGAAAACAAATACTATCTCAGCAAGGTATGGACGATAATGAAATCGAACACGAGATGCAAAAAATTCACATGGACCAAGTAAAAAGAGATTGGCAAGAAAATTTAGGATTCTTAGATTTCATGCTTGGATTAGAATGGCTTACTCCTGAAGAAAGAAAGTCCTTTTATGACCATGTTGAGGAATACGGTGCATCTGATATTACTCAACCTTTCAAATTAAACAGGCACAATATGGCGGGAAATCCTGATTTCATACCGAGAGCGAAAAGAAACTTTGCTCAAAGGTTTTCAGGACTCTACGACTCTTGGACTAGGGGCGCAGCCTACCCCGGACAGGGTTTGAGAAAAGAACCAATTGGATTGCCCGATGATGTTCGGGTAGTAGAAAGAGCGCACAATACTCTTGCGTTAGATGAACATAGAAGTCCCGGTAAGACTGGCTCTGCTATGGAAAGGGCCATTGCCTACATGAATGAAATGATGAGAGATTATTACTTTGACCAAATGCCTAACCAAACGCCTCCTCAATATAGTGCTAGCGATATACCTACATTTACAGAATTAGAAGATGGAAGTTTCGATGTCGATACAGTTCCTAGATTTAAAGCAGATAAAAAAAGCAAATTCGGTGGTAGATACAGTCATGTTTCTTATGATGCGTTAAAACTCATGCTTGGTATAGATGAAAATAATCAAATCTTTGAAGATAACTCTCATCCGGTATGGGGCTCATACTGGAAAAAGGATAACGCCCCTTTCTCTCAAGAAGAAGTGGACAAGATAATGGATAGTAGGGGCAAGGCTGCTAAGCAACTAGCGGCCTCCGGTAGAATGAGTAAAAACCATGGCTACATGCATTATGGTCATCACATAAATGGTGACAAATACGATTACTCAGATGATGATAATACGCTTGCTACTTATTGGCACAGTATGTATACTGGAGGAGGATTAGGTAAAATGCCTAATGATTTGTTTGATTTGATACATCATCATAGCGTATTGTTTGAGCCGGACTACGCTTCTGACGAAGGGGCACAGACTGAAGAAAAAACTGCTAGGCAACTGCAAGCAGAATTAGATGATGAGAAGGACTTTTTATCCGCTGCACAAATAGATGAGAGAGAGGAGCAGATACGAAGTAAAATTCGTGAAGAAATGTTGAGGGAGGAATACGGGGAAGAAGAAACTTCGACTGATGACATTCCTCTGAAAAGAAGAATGGATGGGGCACAAGAGCATAGTCTATTTTTCTCAAGAACTGGTAATAGCATAATGCCTAGGGTTAGATTAGATAGTCAGTTAGAAAGAGTGGACTCAGGGTTATCTTCTCTATTAGGTCCTTTTGGTCAACCTGAACTAGGTTTGTTCAATATGATTGCTGGGCAAGGTAAAATGGACCAAGTTAGTTTTAGAGGTGACATTCAAGATTCTTTGAAAAATATGGGACCTTCTAATGTTAATTTTAGCAGAAGTCAGAAGGGTTCATCAGGTGAAAATCTCGATATGGCTAGACACAGCGGAACGGTTGACAGCGCTCATAAAAACAAAGTATTTGGTGAATACAACAGTGCTACCCAGTCAGGTAATTACGATGAGGAGGCTAGACAAGCAGCCCATGCTGAGATGATTGGTCGAGATTCAATAGGGTTGAGTATCCATAATCCCTTCGTTAGCGGTGCGGGTAGATTCGATGAAATGGGTCAGCGGAACAGAAATGCTCACCATCACAAACTTACATCTTATCTTTTGGGATTTGCTAGACCGCCTATGTCTCCTTTGAAACAACCGCTAACTAGAGAAATGAGTAGGCGACCTGAGCACCTTGAACATCACCCCTTAGCGAACCCTGAAGATATGGAAAGTATCAAGAGAAGGCAACTAACTTCTTCTAAATTTGATATTGAGCAGGAATTATCTAATTTAAAAGAAGAATACGAAACTAATTTGAGTCGCACAGATGACGAAGATAAACGTCAAGAACTCAAAGAAGAATATGAGAGAAGAAAAAATAGACTAGAATCCGATGGTCAATTCGTATCAGAAGACGCTGTGAGAGAAGGAATTGTGCAACAACCACCCGGATTACTTTACAGTAGATTGAGTGCGAGTGAACCTATTACAGAAGAAGAAGAACGATTTATCACTTTGTCAGATTTATCTGCTACTTTACAAAGTAGGTTATTTGAATTACAAGACCCTGAAGGCTTTGCTAGAGACAGCCAAAGTAGGGGTATCAAGCAAGTCGCTGACGAGTTAGGTCAAACTAGTTCTTTGCAACGACAAACTAGTGAGGAACGTGAAAAAGACTTCACAGAATTAGGCAGCATGCTCGGCTTAGATATGAGTGACCCTGACGCAGTTCAAAATAAATTGAAAGAACTAACTGGACAACTAAGTGAATTGGAGCCAGCGCTGAATAGACTTGGTGGAGGTTTAGGTATGGTGGGTATGAGAAGACTACCAAAACACCAAGATGCCTATGTGAGTCGCTTTAGAGACAAATTACATGCTGACACTTTAGCGATAAGAGATGCAGCGATTCATTTGGTTGAAAATGAAATAGACCCCAATATATTATCTGAGATTCTTAACCCTAACTTACCAATTGAAACAGTAGCAGCCAACGTCAGAATGTTGGCTAGAATGGCTAACGAATATTTACACAAAGCACCTCATCAAGACCATGGTATACACACTTTAGGGCACGGTGAGCACAATGAAGAAGGAGATTCTGCACAACAAGCACTGGGTCAAATCAGAACAGATTTGAATAACCACGATAACAGTTTGACTCCCAGTGATAATTTAAGTTTAATACAGGCTAGTCAAAGTGACTCTCCACAAGAAAAACAAGCCTTGCTAAGTCAACTTGCTGATAAATTAGGTATAGACAAAGATGACCCAAGGCAAATTGATACTTTGGCTAGGTTAGCAGATGAACACATGCTCGATGCCATAAAGCAAAATGGCACTGGTTATTCTCCACCTATAATGACCATAAGGCAATACTATCAACAACAGTATCCTGATTTCAATATAGAAGAAGCCCTGACTTCTCTTGGTAGATTTCGCAGTCGTGAAAAGGGGTTAGAATTGTTTAACAATTTGAAAAGACTAGAATCGAGTCTTAGCCAATCTCCTGAAAAATACGGAGTTAAATTGCACACTGCAAACAACTCGGACGATAGAGAAATTGGACCTGAAAAGACTTTGAGGAGGAAGGGTAAGATTGGAGACAACGAATACACTGTAAAACCAACCAAAGCAGGCGGAAAGTCATCTGTAAAAAATGAAAGTCAGGTATTCAGAGCCAAACAGATGTTAGATTCTATTTTGGTAGGTATGCCTGAAGTAGAAGAAATCGATACTAGTGTAACTAGAAGGGGTATGGGCAGAGTCCCTGTTGATAGATTCGGGCCTAATTCTCATTCCGTCCATAGTCTATATGATTCGGCAGGGTTTAGGCACGAGCAAGGTGATTTATTCCGTCCTAATTTCAATTTCAAAATAAACCCTAGGGGTAAAGTCAAGTTAGAATTAGTTGACCCTATGAACAATCCTCAAAAACTGTTGCAACCCTTAGAGTCTTTTTGGGAGGCAGCATTATCAGATAAATCAAAACTCTTTCCTCCCGAATGGTTAGAAATGTTAAGAAACCCTGAACACGCTATCGCAAGGGAAAGCCTCAACAATCCTTTCAGATTTGCTGCTCAAAGAAAACCAAATAGTATAGATGCTACTAGGAACCAAGATGCTCACTCCACTACTAAGTCTGAAATAGGGTTAGCAGACTTAACTAATCCTGACATAATCCGTAAAGAACTTGGTAGTAAGGTTCCCTTGTTACAACCAATGCATCGCATTTTTAACATAAGTGATTTAGAGCATCTTCGTGGATTTACAGGCGACTGGATAGTTTCTCACATGCCTGAAGGCGAAAGAGGATTTGTAGAAAAGAAAGACGACGAAGTTTCATCCAAGAGTTTTGATTTATCTGATGATGATAAAGATAATTTCAAAGAGGTAACCGACGAAGATTTCAACGCTGATGTAATTAAATTAGAAGACGGATACTACATATTTGATGTCATTGAGTTTGCTGGTAAAGAAGTGCACGATGTTCCATTAGATGACCGTATCAAAATACTTAGAGGTGGTATGGAAGGAGTAGAGAACGTCCATCTCCCAAGCGCTAGTGACACGAGATTGTCAGACGATATAGGTTTGAAATCTGTGGTTAAAGATTTGCAAAAAGAGCATGAGAATATATTGCTTAGAGATGCAAAGTCAGTTTATATGGCTGGCGAAATGCGTCACCCAAAGTGGGTCATGTTGAAGCCGGGTAGAGATGTGGTTCTCAGGGTATTGGAAAAAAGGGGAAGCGGACCCTACACTTACAGATTAGGAACAGGACCTATTACACAAGATGACAAGATAGGGGATAGAGCAGTTCAATCCGATGGTGAAACTTACATGGACTTAGGCGCAGCCTTCAATAGTCCTGACAAGTATAACGTCGGTGACCACGTTAGAGTGAACGTCGCTAATGTGAGTAAAGTAGAATCTGCTGAAGATGATACGATATATACATTGACAGGTTCAGAAATAGAAGGAGAAGCAGAAGGCGAGGGCTTAGTTAGTCAAGAGACACTTGGTATGCTAGCCAAGTCAGATAACATTCAATGGTTGTGCGAAGTTCATAGAGCCAAAAGTGGAATCAGAGTGGTAATGCCACAAGGCGATGTAGTTTACAAAGCCACTGAATCTTTGGGAGCATGGACTGTCCATAGTCCATTAGCATCGAATAACTATCTCATTCGACTGTCTGAAAGTCAGAGAGTATACTGGAGTCCTATTGCTGGTGCTTTACTGAAAGCAGATTTAGAAGTAAAAGAAGAAGTTCATGAAAGCAAAGGAGATGGCAAGCCCCTCATACCTCCTAAGAAAATACAAGATGCACAGTGGTGGAGAAAGAAAAAAAAGCAAAAGATTCTAGTCAAAGGATTAACCTTGATTGATAAATTTATGAAAAGTGGAGTAGGTGCAGTTGGTCAATCGAGCACTGGCGCTATGGGGTTAGGTATAGGATACGCTACTCCGATAGAATCTCCTATGGGTCCAACTAATTTGCATGATGAAAAAACTATGCCTGATTATGATAATCGCAAACGACCGGGTGAGGATTCTCCCATAGAGCCTGATACAGAGGAAAAAGACGAAGATAAACGCATGACTGTGCCCACAGAGGGTGGAGAGTTAGAAATAACAGAAGACAAGGCTATACTCCATACTTGATTAAATAGTATGAATAGCCTGTATTGAAACAATGGCGACAGTCGCAGCACTGAGAACTTCCCCCGTCAACCACGGTGGGACCATCAGTATTGTTAAGGCTGATAATGACTTAGTAATCGCTGGTTACGCATCTGTTGAGATGGTGGACAAGCAAGGTGACTTGATTACCCGTGGAGCACTCAAGAATGCTTTTGGTGACTTTATGAAAGCAGAGGGTTACCGGAATGTCCAACTTGCTCATTCTAACATACAAGTCGGTAGCGTAATACCACATTACACTGACTCTGATGGTCGTGTATGGAAATCAGGTGTAGATGACGCAGGGATGTTTGTAGTAATCAAACTACGAGACGACATCGAAAAAGCGAGAGAAGTCGCTAATCAAATTCGCAAAGGAGCCTTGAGAGGTTTCAGTATTGGAGGACAAGCATTCAAGCGAATGCGTAAAAGTGACCAAGAGCATGGTGACTATACAGAAATCTCCAAACTGGAATTGCACGAGGTTACTATTTGTGAAAAAGGTATTAACCCGGAGGCGACATTCCGTATATTGAAGGAGGACACATCTATGAACGACGATAATGTATTAGGCGAATTGTCTAGTGTATTGGACAGATTGAACGGTAGACTTGACGCTATGGAAAAAGAGGATAAGGATATGCCTGAAGGTCTTAAAGAGCACTTTAAGGACAAGAAAAACGACAAAAAAGACGAAGGTGAAAAAATGGCTGACCAAGATGAAAAAGAAGCAATGTATGGTGGCGAACACAAAGGTATGCATGAGCAAAAGGGTATGCACGGCGATATGGCAAAAGGAGAATATTCCGATGTTATCACTAGCGAATACCTTAACTGGATGGAAAACACTCTGAAATCTCAGGGCGTAGACATCGGTGGCGCTCGTGCTCACTTTGACGACATTAGTAAGGCTAACCTTGGTAGCACACCTGAACAGATTGGAGATGGAGCAGATTACTTCAGCGGCCAAGTAAAGGGTCGTGCACAAGAAGGTGGCTCACCATCTACTAACGCTATTGGTAAACTCAACAGCGGTGGAAGCGGCGAAGTTGCAAAAGGATACTTACATCCTAACTCAGTTAGCGCTTCTGACCTAGAGGCTGCTTACGAAGTTTACAAGGCTGCTGCACTAGAAGAACAATTCAAAGGTAACCTTGGAAGTGTATTCGCAGACAGACTATCAAAGGAATTGAGCGCAGAAGCAAATGCACGAGAGGCTGCTTCATTTGACGCACGCACACCACTTGCTAACATTGAGAAAGCACTTGGCGACCTAAGTAGTCGAATTGACAATATCAGCGCTTCTGCACCAGCAGAAGGAACTGACCTTAGAAAATCCGTTTCCACAGTAGAAATACCATCTACACAAGAACTAGGTAACATGTCTTGGGACGATGTTCACAGCCTAGCAGGGAGTGTTTGGAACAACTGAATGGAGGAATTATTATGGCAAGAAATTATATGAGAACAGTTAACGACATGGAGCGCTACTACTACGGTGCAGGTAACTCAATGGGTTACTCTTACACTGGTAGTGAACTATTGAAAGCAGACGCTCCATTGTTGAGCACAACCGCTGGAACATACCAAGCAATCTACGGACGCAAAGTATGGTCACAGTTGAACCAAGAATTTAACGCATTTTCTATCCTTCCTAAGAAGCCTTGGGACCGAAGTGGATGGAGAGTTGTAACTGCAAAGCCTACGACAGCAGTCGGTGGCGGTATTGCAGAGAACGGCACACTGCCTGATACTACCAAGCCTACATTCCAAAATGTTGCTGCAAAGCCTAAGACAATCGCACACACATTCGATATGTCTGAGGTTGCAATCTTTTTGAATGACAAGGACGACGGACTTGGCGACATTCGCTCTGTCTTGAAAGAAGAAATGGGTAAGCACCACGCTGAGCACATTAACCAAATGTTAACTGAGGATGTAACCACAGTTGCAGGTAACGACTTTGAGTCATTAGACCGTGTAACTACTGGTAACAACAGCATGACATCCGGCACTCACTACGATGCTGGTGATGAGGACATTTACAGTATTGACCGAAGTGCTAACACTTGGTCATTTGCTGAAGATGATGCTAACTCTAGTTCTACTAACAGAACATTATCACTAGACCAACTGGATAACATATTCAGACTTGTTTGGGAACGTGGTGGCAATCCAAAGGTTATGCTAACAGGATATGACACTCTAATGAGAATCCAGCAACTATTGCAGGCTCAACAGAGATTCATGGAAGAAAAGAGAGTAGTTCCTTCTTACAATGGAGTTAAGGGAGTGCCCGGAGTTGAAGCAGGTTTCATTGTTGCAACTTACAACGGTGTTCCAATCATTCCATCTAAAGATATAGCAAAGGACGGCATCAGCAGAATTTACATGCTAGATACTGACTACCTATACTTTAGCACTGCAAAACCAACTCAATACTTTGAGTCGGGAATCGAAACAGGCGACCCATTCGCAATTAACAGGTTAGGACAAGAAGGTCTATACCGCACAATGGGAGAAATTTGGACAACATTCTTTGGAGGTCAAGGTTCTATCCGTGACTTACAGTGAGGTTCTATTGGAGAAAATTATAGGAGATGAAAAAATATGGCAACTAAGACACACAGAGGAATTACATACACTACCAGTAGTAGTGCAGCAATCGACGTATTACTCGATATGCCACTACAAGGTGGAGTAGACCAAGACAAGACAGAGTGGTTGAACGGAAACACTGGTGGCTCTTATCCGGGCTCTTTGACTGGGTTCACAGCAAGTAACACTGATGGCTCTAAAATACACAACCCTAGACTATTGATTGTTCACGTTAGCACAATGGCTAATGACGAAACACTGACTCTTTCAGGAGAGTGCACAGAAGTTATGCACACCTCTTGTCAGTGGGCTGAAACTACTGCTGCACCGGGTCTATCCCAACACGCAGCAAGTGGAGTTCTAATCAATGACGGTTCAAACTTTTTGACAAGTGAATCAACAGTCGCCGTTGACACAGTTGATGCAACAACACAATTTAGTGTTGGTGACTTCATTCTTGATGCAAACGGTGCAATTGTTGGAACACTAACCGCTGTTGGTGCAACAAGTCTAACTATTGCGGCTAATGCAACTGTTCAAATGAATGACGACGCACCAGTTCACAAGAGAACACCACTTGTTTTAAAGAACACATCAGGAAGCACTGAGTCAGTTACTCTAATGATGCTAGTCCGTTGAGGTGATTCAACTTGCCTACTGTAACTTATATCGGTAAAGCGGTTTGGCGACGGCGACCTGATATTAAGGATTATTGGGAGCGCAGGAAACCTGTGGAAGTCAGCCAATCTTGGCTAGATGCACACAGGGTTGCAATCTGCTCTAACCCTACGGCCTTCATAGTAGAAGGTGACGCAGCGGTTACAACAGATGAAGGCAACGACGGCATTCCCGATGCAGGCTGGACAAAGAAAGACATAAGCGCATGGCTCAAGGCCAAAGGTGCAAAGTTCGGTGGCTACGCTACAAAAGCCAAACTACTCGGACTTGTAGAGGAAACACTAAATCCTCCAGCACCTAAGCCTGAGCCAGCAGCAGTCGAAGAACCAGCAGTAGAAAAGGCAGTTGAAGAATCAATTATAGGAGATGAAGAATAATGGCAGTAACAATAGACCCAAGACCGAGTTATTTCGGTGACAGAATGATAGTAACAGGTAGTTATGAAGCAACTGATGTTTTTATAGACTTAACTAGTTTACTTGTAAGCATAGACATGGCTGTAGTCAATGCAGAGATAGGAGCGCAGCAAACAGTTAGAAACGCCGCAGATGACGGCATAACAAGGATTACTTTCTTCGATTATGCAATTGTTGACCCGACTCAACCACGAATAGTCGTTTCTAACGGTCAAGAGTCAGGTGAGACAACAGGTGGCACTTTCTTCGCAATTGGTCGCCGCTCTTGAGGTGACTAAGCATGGGAAGTGCAAGTCTAGGTGGCTTGAAATCCAAGGTGGTAGGTCCACTATCGCCTGCTGATTTTTCAGGTGCAACTGCAATACAAACTGCACTAGATGCAGGCTTTGATGCAGTGACTGACGCTAATACGGCAGATACTATTGTTGGTATTGAAATGCTTAATATCTTAGGAAACGCTTATTTGGTAATCATATACAAAGCGTAGACGGGATGAGTATGGATACCTTCGGCAGTCTCGGATTGGACGATATAGAACGGTTGCAGAAAAGAGGCATACGCTTACATGAGTCGTATAATGCACCTGTTGCAGAAGATGAAGAAAACCCTTTGAAAGGCGTTACGCTAAAGCAGCGTAATCGTAATAAGAATGCTGGTGATGTTCTCAACATAGGCTCAGGCACGAGGTGCAAGCATTGCGGAATGCTTTACTTTTGTTGGGTCGATAAATGTAGGACTTGTAACCAAAAGATGGATTTTAATCTAGGAAGCAAGGAATGAGGAGGATGAGTCATGCCAGCAGTATTTTCACCCGGCGAGGCTGAAACTAGACCTCTTGACCCGGAAGAAATAGTATACACGACAGGAGATAAAGTTGCAGAACTGTTGGGGATTGCTGCTGGTGAGCCTGTGTTGGCCGCTGCTAATTCTTCAACTAGTGGCTTTTTCATCACTGGAACAGATTTGAGAGAGCACGGTTTTGAAAGCGGGGATTCTATATTCGTATTCAGTGACCTATATCCTCTTGGTGAAACCTTTACGATAGGCACTCCGGTAGTAGAAGATGTAAGTGGAACTAAGTATGTCAAATTACCAGTTACTCTTGACTCAGGAGCAGCAGGCACTAATGATGCGTTCGCTAGTTACACTACTGCTGCTAACACCGAAATCCAAAACAAAACTATCTTCACTAATGGCAAAAAGCGAGGAGTAACCAAAGATATTGTCAACAAACATATTCGTAGAATACAAGACAGAATCGACAACTACACTCATAACGCTTGGCGACCTTATCTCGTTAGTGCGGAATACATCAACTTCGATACATACAAGCCATACAGGAGAAGATACTATACTGATTACGTGGGCACTACTCCTTTGTTATTTAGAAACATCCAGCAAATACTGAGGTTAGAGATATGGCAAGGAGACAGTTATCGTGAATTAGCCGGAGCGGAGGCTAGAGTAGAAATTTTAGATGCCAAAGGATTAGCAGGCGGTGCTCTTTTTCTTTCTCCGGGCGCTAAAGGATGGGCTAAAGCGGCAGAAGGAAGCGGCTCCCAACAATGGGAGTCAGACTTTAACGAAGTTGCTACTGCTCAAAACATTGCAGATTTGATTAACAAAGAAGATAGGGTAGGGAGAGGCACGATTACATTTACTCAGAATACAGATAGTCCTAGTGGGACTACTTACACTCAGCCCGGAGCATCAGGTGATGTCAGTGTATTTGTGCACAATGAGTTTTTAGCCACCGCTAATTCAGATTACGGTAATGGTAAAATCAAAATTACTAGCATGCAACAGACACAAGGTGGGCAGAGTGCTACTATTGCTAGTAACAACATTAAGATAATGCCCATAACTAATACAGAATCAGTGACCAAAAGTGGAACATTAGATTTGACTGGCGGAGATGGAAATTACTCTATCACGTTTGCAGATTCCTCTGATTTTGCAGACTATGGTATAGTTATGGTGCCTAATAATTCAGGAGACGAATTAGGGATTATAGGCTATACTGCTAATACCGGAACTGTTTTGCAAAATGGTCGCAGGCTGCATGGTAGTTTACCCGGTTCAGTTACTAAGGACATAACTCAGCACAAATTTAAATTAGATTTGAGAGGGACAGATACAACCACAGTAGTGGATGCAGTTAGTGGAGAAACCACAGAAGAAGGTGTATCCACTGGTGACCAAGCAAGGCTTAGAGACTGGTGGCTTGACCATGAAATGGGAATAATTTATTTCAATAACTCTTATCCTTTCTTTGAGTATAACGCTGTCAAGGTCTCTTATATCTATGGAGAGCGCTATCTTGAAAAGGCCATAGAGGAAGCAGCCACTAAACTAGTAGCAAGTGAATTGTTAATGTCGGATGACCGTAGTGTATTGATACCCGAAGGGACGCAGAACATTGACCTCGGCTCTAAGGCACAACTGTTCCGTAGAGAAGCCATGGACATCCTTGCTCGTTACAAAGAAGTGGTGGTGTTTTCTTAATGGTGGCAACCTACAAAGAACCGCTCAATACTGTCATCGATTTGCTTACTGCTAACTTTGACAACTCTACTAATACGGGTTGGAACAGAGCCAACACAGAGAACATTAAGCCAATAATCCTTGATATTGCCAGTGATGGGCCGGAAAGGGGTAAGCGTTTAGATTTACAACGTCACGATTACATACTGTGTTATGAGACAGCATTAAATGAAGAAGTGCCGGACTTACTATACAATTTTGTAACTACTAGAGTAAACATCACAGTGGACATGAGGACTATGAGAGGGCGCACTCGTTTGCGTAAAATGGAAGATGAGATGCGTCGTATAATCCATGTGTCGAGAAAGGGAGATGGTGTGAACTTTGACCGTATGATTGTGAAGACTAGAACTGACTTGAGTGATAGGACAAAGAAACTTTTCCGTCATACTTTCCAAGTTGAAGTGGTAATACTAGCGGAGGCGATACCATGAGTTTTGGCGCTCATTACAAGGGTGACGTATCCGAAGTCACCATGGGTCATGAGACTGGCTTGTTAATTGAGCATGACCAACCAAGGACTTTTACTGCGGTATCTGCTACTGACCACACTAAAATAGAGTTCAGAGGCGTTACCAACGTAGGCAATACGAGTATATTTGAAGCCGCTAAGCCGATACTAAAAGTTCCACTAGGTATGCTGATAGGTCAAAAGATGACCTTTCATTCTACTGCGACAGGAACTAATGCATTTTCTAGTTATTATAACGACTCATTCAAAAGTAGAGTCTACACCATTGTAGACCACACATTAGAAAACAACACAGATGGCTCACCTACGGCTGCTACAATAATAAAGATAGTTCCTGCGTTGAGGTTTCCAGCAGGCACTACTTCGATAAGTAGTGGCACAGGTGATGCTATATTCTTACATTCGCTAGGTCTACCCACTGTTCAAGGAGATAATAATTTTGCAATGAATACTGCGGCATCTTCATCCAAAGAAACTAGCATGATTGACCAATTCATAGGACTTGCCAGTTTCATGACATTACCTGACACTACCGTAGATTTGCACAGTTATCATGTTGTAGGATTAGGTAGGCAAGTGGCTGTTCAGCAAACTGGTAAAGTCCATCACATGGGAGGCTCTTTGGAATTACCATTACACAGTCCTAAGTGGTTATTTTACAGTCTAGGCAGAGAGGTGGTAAGTAAAGATAAGTGTGGTGCGTTAGCGCATTCTTCTAGCCCAGTGCCTACTATATTCGCTAATGTTGCACCCGGCCAAGGGTTTATCGACGTAACTAGCAGTCAAAGCGCTAGCGTTAGATTTGGTTCAGGAACTGATGCGGCAGTAGGTGATTACTTACTTATCAAAGATACTACACTTGTTCCTACAACTACATACAAAACTCCACAAAAAAGCACCGATAAATATTGGCCTCCTGAATCTTCAGGTTCTAATTTAGGCAGTGACAGCCATCACTTTGAGTGGTCAGAAAGCAGTGAGTGCAGGCGAATAAGTGCAATCGAAGGATTAGGAAGTAGTCGATTTCGATTGTATGTAGATGGCCCTTGGCAGTTCCAACATACAACCGGTGACACTCTTGAATTGAGACAATACCACGACTCTAATACCAACGGTAGCCCTAACGTCAATACTACACGCACAATCACTAACCCGATACATAGGTTGCTTTTCTCTGCTGAAACTATACCTAGTTTCTCCATAGAGCACAGTATAAGAAATCGAGACTTGGGCTCATTCAATGCAACTAGTGAATCTACGGTAGCACCCGGCAATTCAGGCGACAGTAAACAACTTACTCGTATCTTCAAAGGTTGTAAAGTAGTTGAGTGGGAATTGTCATCGACAGTAGATGCTGAATTGAAATACAGATGTGTGTTTGATGCACTTGCTTGTTATACAGACACTGGCAGATTGGAGTCTAGTAGCAAAGGAGACAGATACACTGCACATCGTATGTTCCAAAACACTGCTGATACTTTGAAGGGTAGAAAGGCTAGTGGGATAGCGGATAAATCAGAAAAGCCTTTTATGTTTTACAACGGAACTATACAGGCGTTTGACCAAAATCTAGCATTCGTCACGGCGTTTGAATTAAGAGGTAAGACTGGTGTAGAGTTATTCCATACCATACAAAGCAATCCTGTCGCAGAGTCAGTTGATTCATCGACTAATCTCAGCCTAAAACAAATACCTTACGGGGGAACTCGCAATGCTAGTATAGTCAGAGAAGGTAGGGAAGATTTTGAAATGGAAATAACATTGGCCTTAGAGGACCAAACTCTATTCCACGAATTAAGAACTCACATACAAAGAAGCGGCACTGTCAATGCACAAGGTGGTGTCATCATGTTACACTTTACCAAGCCAGTAACTACTGGAGATTCCGGCACCACTCCTAGTCTGAGGGTAATGGTTGATGATTATTTCATAACCGAGTTACCCATACCTATGCCTGATGACAAAGGTCTGCTGTTTACTACCATGAAGATAAAGCCTCAAAACATTAAAGTGATAAGTGAGGATACGGAGTATCATTGTTAGGGGGAGTTTTATGCCAATGAGAACATGGATTTCTTTAACCCCTGATTGCTATTATGCTATTCCTATCAATGACGAAGAAGAAGAAGGAGGAGAATACCTCTTTGACCCGGAAGCAGGGAGAGCCAGCGATGACCCGTTCGCTCACCTGAAAGCGGAGGAGTCCCCCGATAATTCGGCGGATTCCGGTAAGGAAGTGAGTAAGTATGTCGGAGGAACAGAAGAAGAATAAAATAGAAATAAATGGCCTACCTTTTGAAATTACAGCGAAACGCTTGACATTCTTTGATATTCAAGCAGTAGCGCCGTTACTTATGGATGGGACTATGGACTTTTCTCGATACTGGCGACATGCTTTCAATAACTGGCTAATCTATGACGATTACTTCGACATGGAAAGTTTGACTCCCGAAGAAGGTAACGCATTGGCTGCTTTACTCCCTGACCCTAGCACAGTGATGGAGTGGTTGGTTTTTCGGGAAGCGAAGTCGGTAACATCAAACAGTTCATTCACGGACGATTCGTCAATGACAGGCTTCGCTACCAAAGGGAAGGAACAGAATATCTCTTGATGACACACTATAATATGGGGCTGAAAGAAGTGAGGGGACTAAGTGTGGACGATGCTAAGCAATTGATGCACTGGGCACAGGCGATGCATGGTGAAGAAAAATTACCTGATAACGCAGTTTATTTGGGCTATGACGTAGTGCCACCAGTGGAGGAAATAGCATGACTGTCGTAAGGTGTCTACTTTGTAATAGTGAAGAATTAGAAAACGATACTGTAATTATGCAAGGTAAATGGAGCAGGTTGGTTAATTATGCAAACAAAAGATATAGTGCTATCAGTTGTAAAAATTGCGGATACACTATGTTATTCAAAGAAGGTGCTAAATTTAGTATACTTGAGGCTATGGTAGGGTGAACATATGGTAGAAGGAGATATTGACCCACGTTCCGTCGAGGCTATGGATAAGTTCAAAGATTACAGTAAGGCTGCTAAAGAGAATATGGAAGCACTACAACAGCAAATGGACAAATTCACCAACTCAATGGCAATGACTAAAACTCACACTAAAGACTTGACTGCTTCTTTGAGAGACTTGAGTAATTCGGAGCCCTTTCATCATATAGAAGAATCCATCAAAGAAGTGCAGAGTGGTTTAGAGCAGACTATGAATCGCACTCAGTCACCAGCCGGTGGCCCTGCTCGTGAAACTATGACGGCTGGCGCACAAGCGCCTAGTGTTCCTGATGTTACAGTCAATTTGCGTATAGATGTTAGTGGAGTAACTGACAAGACAGATAAAAGAAATCTAGCAAAAGAGATAGGAAATATGGTCACTAAAGAATTGAGGACTAAGATGGGCGGCTCGCTTACTCAGAGTGGGTTCAATAGGAGTGGTTAGATGGCAGACGAAGGAGAAAGAATGCCGGTTAGACTTGTTCAAGAGAACGGTGATACCATCTCACTTGATGCAACTAGTATCGATATAGTTGTAGAAAGACAACAGTCCAACTTCGGCATACCTTTCTTTGATGCTAGAAAAATGGCAATAGACCTTAATCAAACCCAAGTGGCAGTAGAGATAAATGGTATACTAGCAGACGAGGTAGGTCAAGAAGTAACCGCTCAAGCGACCGCTACGGTAGACCTCTATCAACCTCAACAACTTGTGAATTGGGGGCAACCAATTAACAGCGGTGGCGGAGTCAATACCGTTGCTGTATCTTCGTCTTTCAACAGCGGGTCTACTTCTACTGGTATAGGTAACACTGGCTCTTTTGGTTCTTCTTCTTCAGGATTTGGCGGCTCATTGGGCACGCCTCCGACTGATTTCAAAGATTTAGGAAATAACATTTTACAATATTGGAATAAGCGCTACATAGATTTCCCTGTTGCTTTTTGGGTAGAAGAATCGGGCGCTTTAGGTGTCCCCGTTACAAATGGTTTACAATTGAACTTGAAGTCGGATTCGCTTGCTAGCACTTTATCTCATAATGATTTAATAAACAACTGGACAGACAGTAGTGGAAACGGTAGAAACGCTACTCAATCTAGCACAATTGCACAGCCTAGATACAAAAAGGCCTCAGAGTTTGATTCTTATATCCAGTTCGATGGAGTCAATGACTTCTTGACTATATCTAATGAGCCTTTTCTTAACTCAGAAGAATTTACTTTGATAGTCGCTTGTAAAAATAGTCATTTCAATGGAGTTCGACCAATAATAACATCTAGTGATGCTTCTAACAGCGGCTATGCTTTGGTGATAGATAGAGGTAATACTAAGGGTCAGTTCAAGTGGGAAGGGACTTCTTCAAATACATTAGACACCAGCGGAATATCTGTTAGACACGAGCCGCACATATTTTCTGTTGTTATGAAAGACAGTGATTCTGATGCACAGTCTGATACAGTTACTTTGTTTATAGATGGAATTTCTACTCAAACTACTTCTACTGATTTTACACCTGAAGATAGTTCTGCATTTAACATAGGCAAAGACGCTAGTAACTTTTTCCGAGGTGCTTTGTATGAAATATTATTTTACAATAGGGCTTTGACGGACAATGAACTTCAAAGTGTAGAGGGCTATCTTTCTCGTAAACATGACATCAAAATTAGAGAAGAAGGGCATGATTATTATGAAAATAGTTCTTACAACTTTGATACCAAGCACATCAGAGTGGCTTTTGATAGTAAAATGGTGAGCAGTCAGCAAGAGCCTTACGGGTTCTTGAATCAAAAAAGAGTCATTAATGGTATGACTATTTCTTCACTGAGCACTGATAAAAAGACTATAACTGTAACAGGTGGCAATCCTCAACAGTTTTTTGAGGTTGATGAAACCGAAAGACCTTACTTAATATCATTTCAAAGCAGCACAGGTGTTTGGCGCAAGAGCGGCGGTAGAATATACAAAGGGCAGGTTACAGCGGTAACCTCAAATACAATTTCTGTGGAATTTGTTGACCTTTATGGTAATTCTGCTGTCCATAGCGCTGGTGATAAGATATACATAATGCCCATAGATTATGGTATAAGTCGCTTACATAGCACAGAACTGACACCCGTTATAATTCTACCAATAAAAAACGCTGATACTTTTGATGAGCAAGCCCTTCCTGAGAAAGCGGTGGGTCCTGAATTTCCCAATCACCAAGATACCAGCGGTAGAGATAGTGGTAATAATCTAACTAGAACTGATGAATATATTACCTATTTATTATCAAAGGCGTTGACTGCCAGTTACATAGATTTGAATCGCCCGGTTGATTCAAGTGGTAACACGACGCTAAACAAAGTATTCTCGACTTCTATATCCAATTCTTTTAGTGAGCACGCTAGTAGACTAACTATAACTCAGTTACATGCTACTTCTCTTGGTAGTTTATCTGATACTATAAACAGTGATTTAGGGTCAGGTCAATTACCTGTCATACAAGGTTTCTCAGGCGGAAGAAGCGGAAAGCGAGTCAAGAGTGGAGGAGATAAAGCACAAGACCTCATAGGTATACTTTCTAACAGTAACAACTATGCTACCAATCCTGATATGAATTTCGTAACAGACGCTTTACAAATAGGGCTCGATTTCTTATCTAATCAAATAGGTGCCGCTGACATGGGTGGTGATTTCATAAGAGGTATACAGATACCTTACAATTCATTCAATACTAAAGGTAAAAATGTATTAGACGCTGAAGTAGCCCAGCGCAATTTTTTCTTAACAACAGAAGGTAGCACTTCAGACAAACTATCTAGTGCTAATACAGTTCATGCTTCAAGGTCTTTTGTGCATTCAGCCGAAGGTCATTTTAAAAATGGAATAAGCGGACTGGTCACTGATTTGAGTTTGCAGCGAGACGCTGAAATGAAAGCCTACGATTTCAGTTTGAAATTCATAGCAGCGGATATAATTTTGTAAGGTGATGAAATGGCTATTCCAATAAAAATCTTGGCAGGGCACGATGGTGAAATAGCAGTAGATTTAGAGGCACAAAGTATTGATATGGTGATAGACAGAAACGTATCTGCTTTCCCAACCCCTAATAATTTATTAAAACGCATAGCGATAGATACTAACATACCTAGAGTTACAATGGAAATCAATGGTATACTAACAGATGACGAAGGTATAGATGTGACACGGGCTTCGGGCGTGGAAGATTTGGTTTCTGTAACTCCTATGAGAACTTTGATTAATTTCGGGAGCCTCATGCCCACTGAACCTAATTCAAACTTTACACCTGTTAAAAGAGCGCTTGGGATGAAACGACCAGTTTCCGATACGCTTGAGTTGTCTGTCCGCAATTCTCTTAGTAGAAACTCTACTAACACCGTTGAAGATTTACATATTGACCCAACTCTCGTAACGGCAGCCGGTGTTTTACAACTAGTTACTAAAATACAGACTAACTTAAAATTTACTGGGGCTCATAGCGTAGGTGCAACCGGCGCTCTTGCAGTTAGTGCTAAAATCGTAGGAGTGTCTACTCCTGCAAATATTCTCATTAGCAAGGACGATAGGATAGTGAAAAGTTCAGGAGAATTGATTGGCATAGTGCAATCGGTAACTAATACAACTGTTACGTTTACTGCGGGCATCGCTCACTCCATAAGTGCGAATGACAAACTTTTCGCTAGCGCTAAGTGTTTTAATCACAGAAATGAATTTTTAGGTTATACTACTAATTTGACATTTAACACTACGGGTGCTAAGAATATAACGTCAGTTGATTTAACACTGGATAGAAAAATAGAAAGTGACATATTGGCGGGAACTAAGTTAACTTTTAACAAAAGCAATGACTCCTTAGAAAATTTACTGCATTATAATTGTATAAAGATAATTCCTTCTTATTGGTTGGAGGACCCAAGTCGTGGCCCAACTGGTAGTGACCCACGAAGCGATGTAGCGTTTAGTAACAATGTGTATCCTAAATACGGTATCAAGTTCATATTTGACGCTACTAAGACACCTACCATTGCCGGAGGTAGTGATACGCCCGCACTAAATACTGGCAACCAAATATTTGAAAGAACTTCTTATCATCAAGGTTATTGCACTCCACCGACTCTTGATGCTGCGTTTAGAGATTTAGAGATATTGATACCAATCAAAGGTATAACTTCTTTGCCCGACAATCAAAGTCCGGCTGAAGGGTTGGCCTTACTATTATCACAAGCGCTCGCTCTAACGACTACTTTTACAAAAACCGCAACGAATGATTCGTTTACACTAAATCCAACTGACACATCTACTTTGGCGGCTACATTCAACGTGACCCGCAATAATTCTATTGTATTGATTGAGCAAACATACAAACCCCAAACACCAGTAGAGCATCCTGAAGTCTTCAATGATAGGCTAAAAGAAACTGTAAACATCCAAGCATTCAATTCTATAAGTGCATTTTCTTCTCTTGGAACTAAGTCTGCTGGAGATAAAGCGCAGGATTTGATTGGTTTGATTTCCAACTCTAGCACTAACACAGGTGATTTATTCAAAGGTATTCAAATACCATACGATAGTCTAATCACAAGTTCGGGAGTTACAGGGGTTGCTCGCAATTTCTTTTTGACCTTTGGAGAAATACCCGCATCAGAAAAAACTTCTTTGAGCAATACTCGTGCAGCATCGGACACTATGTTAGGGCTGCAATTGACTGGAGATGCTGGCGGAAATAAAACTGACAGAAGCAATAATGAAAAGTCACTTTTAGAAGAATGGTTTGGCAGTGCAGGTGAGGCAATTGAATCGTTAGTAGGCTTTGTAACAACGGCTATATCTGATATTTTTATAACACTAAAGAGTGACGCACATGGTAATGATGGCGGAATACGCATCATACCTGAAAAACTTCATGTGCGCTATGATGCTGGGAACAACTACTACGCATACAGTTTACTTCTAGTAGCGACAGACTTTGTGATAGGTGTATGATATGACGCTAACGATTGACCCCGGATTTGGAATAAGATTCAACGGTATAAGCGATAGCATATTAGTTCCTGTAAACACTAAACTTATTCACGGAGTTCAAACCGAAGAACGTAGAGGATTACCTAAAGCAATAAATTCGTTTACGATAGAAAGTTGGTTTATACCGGATTGTGGAGGAGTAATATTTGAGCAAGAAAATGTCATGCGATTGACAGTAGGTAGCCCTAGCAGCCCTGCACCCGCCACGTTTGAAGTTCGGTTAAGAAATCCCGCAAGTGGTAGAGACGCAGTTTATACTTTATCAACTGCTAAACCAATTACCAAAGTAAATGGTAGGATTGCATATTATGAAGGTATACAGTTCCCGGTAACAGATTCTCTACATGGTTCTTATTTAGCAACTGATGTTGATAGAAACGATGTCACTGCCTTTAATGATGGGGCTAGAGAATTGTTAAATGTGACTGTGATGTTTGATAGAAGAACAATAAGTATGTTCGTGAATGGTGATTTAGCCGTATCTCAGGAACTAGAGGAAGAACATGAGTTAGTGACTCAACAGAATAGCATTTATCTTGGAGGTAGAGGCGGTGATTTCAGAGGAACATTAGAAGCCATACATTGGTCAAAAGGTGCGTTAACTTCAGGCTATCAACAGTATGCTCCTATGAAAAGTGACAACACTATTGGGCTTTGGAGGTTTGAAGAACCAGTGAATCCTATAACTCTGATTACTACAACTCCTTCTATCTCTGCATCTACTTCGGCTACTTCTTCGATTAATATAGGGTCATCTGCGGCACAGTCTCTGATAGACGAACTCAGTGGTCAAAGTGGACTTACGTCAATTAATTTTACAGCCAGTCCTTATAGTGGAGGCAGTTACAGCGTCAAGGTTCAATCCGCTTCTTCATCTGCTACTGTAAGTATACCAAAGGTGCCCTACAATATTTTAGTCAACCCGTTAGGGTATAGTCAAACCACTGGTAAGCCTACTAATAAATCTCCTGAAAGACTAAGGTTGATGTCGGCAGATTCCAGTGCTGGAACTATAACGGTTGAGTCTATACACCTTGATTTTGCATCTAACGCTAGCAACGGCAGGAGAGGTGTTTTGTCTAACCACGATGCTGGTAGATTTGTAATTATCACAGGCGATTGTATAATTGATACTGGTAACGGTAACGAATTTCAACCTTATGGCACAGGCACACAGTTTTCTCAAAGGCAAGGTCAAGTGATTATAGATGAAAGTGACTTTGCTAATAATGGAATAATGTTTTCTCAAAGCATGGCAATAGACAGTCATGAATACAACAAATTCTCTGCAAGTTCTGCAAATATGGGCTCTCAGTTCTTAGCAGGTCATTCGGGTAGACACACTCTGAATCATGTAACTAGCCATCCGTTCATGGGCGTGTTACCGCCCACTGAGAGTCACGTAGTAGAGAAAAAGTTAGACATAGGCAGTGACGTAATATCGGCTTCATTTCCTTCACAATTTTCTGACATTAGGTCAACTGTCCCTATGAATAGTATAGTTTCCAGTTATGACACTAGCGGTAACATCAAAATCAAATCTGTAACGAACCGTGCTGAAATAACTTCGGTGGTAGAAAATGGAATGTCAGACATCGACGATACGCAAAGAGGCATTTTGGCAGTAGGTGGACTCAATTTTAATGTAGAACCTTTCCTAATAAGGTCTTTATCTTCTAATAATGAACTTGATTCTTCTAAACATGCTATTCCTTCTACTAGAAATAGAATAGCAATACTATCTGTTCCTGATTTAGCGACTTACAATTACGCTCCGTTCGTGCAATTGCATTACAATGCAGTTGATTTAGACGGAAGTCAGTTTGGGACAGGGGCTACCTCTCGTTTAACGGCTAACATAACTGGTGGTAATACTGTTTTAACTTTACAGAGCGTTAAATCGTTTGGATTCGACGGTGAACTTATACCAGCCTCGCTGATAGATATAAACGGCACACCTGCTTCTAGTTTAAGCGATAACACCGCAGAAATAAATTACTCTGCAAAGACACTGACATTTTCAGCAGCGGCTGACTCTGCTTTCAATACACTGGCTGTAAGTGGTAACATAGTCAAAAAGTCCGATACCGGGGCTAAGATTTTAGTAACTGATACGCTACCTAAAGTGAGCACGATAGTGACAGGTAGCACGTCCATACTGGACTTGATTAGAACAGCGCTAGACGCTAGCCCGTTAGAAATATTCTCTCCCGGTGCAGTTATAGAATTTGACAAACCTGAAATGTTCGGGCTTTCTGACGGTGATTTAGAAGGAGAAAGTAGCGAAGGGCAGGTAGCCGAAAGTGTCCTTAACAGAGATTTGTCACCTGAAAATTATTTACCGTTGACATCGGCTGATTCTCCACAAACTACTCCTCAAGCAATTTCGTTGGCTACTTCGGAATTAGTCGAAAGAGGCTCGGTCCTCAATAGAATTTTAATTAGGAGCCATAAGACTAGCATAGGTAACTTTGAAGAAAACGCAGGTATTACACTCCAAAAGTCTACTAATGGTATAAGACCTAGAAGTGGTGTAAAGTTGAATAATGGCTCAGGATATGCGGCTTCTACCACTGGCGCTATGACAGTCGACGGAATAGACGCTACTGCGGTAATCAATGTAGGAAGTTCTATCTTCAAAGCAAATGGTAAAAACTTAGGAACTGTAACTGCGGTTACAAGCACTTCTGTTACTGTGGGAGCAGGAACCTCTGACGCTTTAGTAGATGATGAAGAAATATTCACACAGCCTCAAATGGTAGGTAAAGGAACTATAAATCAAAGCAGTTGTGTCCATGAATATTTTGACATAATCGAACACAATAGCAATGAGAAAAAGGTCAAGTTAATTATACAACCTAGCGATAATAATCGCTTTAATTTAGGTAGAAGGTTATCAGCATCTGCTAGTTTTGCTAATCGTATAAGTATAGAGAACTTAGTCTCTCGTGGCAGAATTGTTTCTTTCGCTAATGGCGACGAGGGTAGCACCATTATGAGAGCACACGGAGTTATAGGCGACTTGGCATCATCCAGTGTTTATGTAAAGGGCTCTGCTTCGCCCGACTCCCATATCGTGAAAGAAATAATGCCGGGAGCGCCCGTAGTCACTATGACACTAGGTGGCCCCGGACAAGGTGCCGTCAATACCAAAGACACTTGGACTCCAAGTCCGTTATCTAGGATGGCTTGGAATACTCGTAGAGATTGTCAGACTCGTGTAGAATTTACAACCAGCACTACAATAACAGTTGCACCGCTGAACAATCAATCTACTGATTTGCAATCTTGGGGCACATATTGTTTTCCTAAAGAAGGTAGGGTGTATTTAGAAATAGAGGGCAATCAAGGTGAACAAAGGCGGTTTGCAAGTGCCGCTTATGCCAGTAAAACAGGTGATGTTTTTACTTTCACATCTAGCCCCCCGTTAGGAAGTGGCACTCTTATAGCGGCTGATGGTAGTGAAGTAGATACATTTGCCAACTGGATAACATCTACCGGTATAACCGCAGGTAGCGTATTGCACGTTGATGACAAATTCGGAGAAGAATCGATGTGCAATGACGGCACTACTATCAATGACAGGTTGTTTCAAACACTTGATACTGTTCAACACGACTACCAATTAGGAACGCAGTATGCAAGCACTCGTGCTTTAGTAGAGATACCACTGTTCAACGATTTCTTTTTCGATAACCCTGATAAAGGTATTTTCCCCGGCCCTAATAACAGTATGAAATTACACGTAGACGCTACGCAAACAGCACATTCTTGGAGCCCTAATCCTGTCGGGAGAAGGCCCGAATCTATATCACCACAGGACCCTGAAGTGTTTAGTGCGTTTTCATTCACTATACAAAACGAAACTCATCGCACAGGGACAAAAGTAACTCAACCTTACGATTCAAGTAACAACCGAATATATGTAGAAGATATAGGTATATTCCCGAAGGCTTCTGCTCCTCCCATAACAGTGGCTAGTTTAGGAGGCTCTGCTAGATACAGAAGGGCTTTCTTAGGTAACGGAGAGTGGGTAGTTTACGACGGTCTACACACCGACGGTTACTTAGATTTGGCAGGTTCTTCATCTAGTGGATATATAGCCAGTGCTAATTTCTTCCGTGATTTAAAAGTAGGCGCTCATCTATTCCCAGCACCGGGGTATCAAGACATGAGTTATTCAGGTATTGCTGATAACCCCTCTCTAATTAGCGCTGGTTATGAAAATAGACGTTCGTTTTACTTTGACCGTTCTAATGTAATGACCCAAGGTGGTAATACTGATTACGGGTTAAAGCAATATGTTAGTGCAATAGAACTGAGAGCCGGGCCAACAATAAACCCACATCTACCTAAGATTATCAGTAAGCGACCAAGAGCGAAGGTGATTTCTGTAACCGGAAGCCCTGCAACTTCTTTGACATTAGACGATGCTAGTTTGTTTCCAATAAGTTCACCTGACTCGGATTACAAATTCAGAGTAGCATTTAGGAATGCAAGTGGCATTGTCAATCGTGGATTTTACGATAACAGGGTAAATAGCGTGCTCACCATAGTTAGCCCTGATAGTGGTTTCACTCCATCTGTTGGAGATGAGATATATGTCGAAGATTTACATGCCACTGCTTCAGCCACCTATCCTAAAGTGAAAGAGACTTTCTTGAATAGAGCATGGTCACATCCTTATTGCAACGGTGGTCTGAGACAAGGTGATACAATTTGGATGAACATGCATTACACTAACCCTCATGCTATAGAAGGCTTGTTTTGCAAAAGTAGAGGCACACTAAACGAGGCTGAAGTAGTCGATGTGTTCAATGGCGGAGAGGGCTCTTTTGACGTTAGTCCAAGAAATAGTATACCTATGGAAAATTTCTTGATAGGTAATACTTGTATAGAAACGGCTCAGAACCTGATGCAACATATAAACAAAACAGTATCGTTAAATTATGATGCGATTGGTTTGACAGAAACTCCTCCAACAATCGCTTACTTAGACCCTTACCAGTGCACTGAAAATTTTGCTAGAGTTTTATTATACGATGTAGAGCATGACCGTGAGTTCATTGCATTCCAAGATATACACATGCAAGTTCAATCTAGTCCAGCAGCGGCTAGTATTGGTAAAGAAGATACTGGCAAAACTGGCTTTGTTAACAATTCAGTTACAGGTTCAGGCTCTTTGTTAGATGTAGCGGCAGGTTTCCCTACTGAAAACAAAAGGCTCAACATTACTGAGAAATCAGATTTCATAGAGGCATCTTACGCTCACAAGTCTACTTGGAACTCAAACGTGCCGAATGTAAACTTAGAGCATGTTGTAGGAGGAGTTGACAATACTGCTACTAATGGTTACACAGACCGCACTAACAACGCTGTCACTCTAAGTGGCAGTGCCTTGACTAAGCATCAAGAGATAGATTCATCAAGTCGAGAACAGTCTACGTTCTTTGATACACCTGACGGAACTAGAGTTATACCTGCATTCTTAGCAATGAAAGGTATAAGGAACAGTAAATTGACTTTAGATGATACTAGACTGAACAACCTTGACCAATGGACAGATATGGATTTCGTTAGAAGGTTGACGATTGATATGGGGGAAGTCCGCCTCAAAGATGGAGTTACCAACATAGAGTCAGCCGCTAGAGAAGTAGTAAGAATGATTAATCAAGCGGGTGCTAAAAACGGTAAGACTCATGCCAAAAAACCTGCTGACCAATATTTAGGTAGAAGTGATAACTTTGACCCCTCCTCTCCTCATAAAAATTCAGACTTTGCTGCCACAGCATCTACACACGACCCCTCCCCATTTTGGGATGTGAAGAAAGCATTCTCTAGCCATGACAGAGGCACTCACATGGGCTACGTCCGTGCTCACCTTGGTAGAGTGGTAAAGGATGAAGAAGGCGTAGAAGAAGGATTCTCTATTGTAATACACTCTACCGTTCCGGGTGCCGCAGGTCGTAACTTTTGCACATGGCTAGACAATAGTAAATCACAGACTACTTACAAGCCCGAATACTTAATTGGGCACGGTGGTAGATTTAGGAATTATTGGTGCCAACCTGATGAAATTACTGGAGAAAATATGCACCCGGCTCCTATGCCAATCAATAGATTCGGTAGACCGTTTGCTCCTATAACTACTCTGAAAGAATACTTACCACCTGAAAGCCCTGACGATGCCTTGTTGAATAATGTCAATTTAGGTGCGGACATAGTAAATAGTTTTGGAGTCATCTCTACTTCTAACACAGAAATGGTAAGTGGTAGAGATTCTAATACGGTATTGAACGAATCGTTTGAGACAAAAAGTCCCGCATCTGTCTTAGTAGATGGTCTTAGAGTAGGAACTAAAGCGAAGGCTAGAATCAATTTCGGAGGAATGACTCAGGCCGGAATACCCGGATGGGCCCCTGATGTTTCTAAATGGGGATTCGATAATGACGGAACTACTAACGTAGCAAGATACGGTAATGCTAGTAACGCAGCAACTGCAATGACTAACACAACTGAGCAGGTTAGTGGTAACGGTTACATACCAGCAGATGATATGAAAGCAGAAAACATTGGTCAAAGTCCAATTTATGGATTGAGATTTACGGACCATAGAGGTGATAATCACACTATAAGATTACTTTACAGACGGTTTGGAGAAAACTTTGCTAGTGACAACACTTACTTACCATCTACGCTTGATGAGGAGATAATCATACACTTTGACGATAGAGACGTAGGTCAAGGTGGGTTTACGATTGGTCGTCACATGGTGGGAGTGGGAGAGGTATGTGGTGAAAAAACAGGTGGTAACCCCATAGAGTTTAAGGGTAATCTTTGGAACAATTACCCTTCTCCGATAGTAGGTGCTAAAGTAACCACTAGTTATTCAAGTGGGACTATGACTGTCACGTTTCACGAGCCTTATGGTAGTGGCGGTAGTGGGACAGTTCCTTCTACATTACAAACGCATCCTGACATTTTGGGATACTTAGGTTTCCCTGAAACGGGCATGTTTCAGTTATCTAAGCATGGAACTGGAGGCTCAAATCACCAAGGGTTACCTTTCTACTACACTAGCAGAACGCACGAAAATCACAGCGGAACTCACAAATTCTTTGGAGTGATAGGAGGAGCGGGAAGTCATGCAAATGGTGATTGGCTTTTGAGTCCAAGAATAAACTTCACATGCTTACTAACTGATGAGGTCATCGCTGCCGCAGTAGAGCACGCAATCAATTTACCTAGTAACGATAGTGATGTCACGTTCGACTGCACTGATATGTTTGCACCCGATGGGAGAACTCTAAAAGAATGGAACGTCAGTTCTGAGGCTATCCGTATAGTTACAAGGGCCGATAAGAAAACTCCTATGAGCAAATTCTTTGAGGCTAAAGTTACTAAAGACTGGGGGTTGCAAAATGGAGCAGCAACAGATGCAGCGGTAAGCGGACATCACACTGGAGGATTGAGTGACAGTGAAAAAGATGCGGGCACTAGATTAGATGTAGGATACATACCTAAAACGGTGCTACATGTAGATACTAAATTCCGTGGAACTAACGCTAACACAGCCACTCCTGTATTAGTCGATAGTCAAAATAACATAGTGGACATTACTACTTGGCAAAGAAATCTAAGAGGAGAAAATTTCACTGACGTAGCGGGTGACCATATCATACCAAGAGTGGATTCACCTTGCGTCGAAGTAGATTCTTTTTCTGACCCTGACATTAGTGTGGCATCAAACGAATCTTGGGCTTTATTAGGCAAGCCCGCTAGTGTTGCTAATGGTTGGGGAGAGCCGTTTGTAGTATGGTATAGTGATACTTCTTGGGCAAGGGTTAGAAGCAAAGTCGGAACTACTTCTGAAATAACGGTTAGTATAGAACATAAGAGTGCAAATCCTGTCGCATTTGCTAACCCTGTGCAACATGATATATTGTGGAAAAGAAATGCTAGTGCTTACAAGTTTTTAGATGTAGACGGAGTTCGTAGGGCGGGGAGTAAGAACTCTAGTCCTTTCCTTTACTTTAGAGGTGGGCGAGATAGCCCTGACCACTGGGTGCCTCTTTATTTCGGAGGTGGTTTTAGTGGTGCAGTTGTAGATATAAACGACGGGACTCAAAACGACTACTCTGAGTTTTACACTCATCCTTATTCTTCCGGCCCCACGGGTAGCGCAGGCTTCCAAAACATAGGAGAGGTGGCGGGCTCATATGCATTATTAGACGCAAATGCTATGCTAGCCATGTTCCCCGGCACACCTTATCTTGACCAGCATAGAGGGCAAAATAATCCACCTTATTTCAACCAAGACGCTATATTGCCATTTGATATGGCTAAGGGTTCCAATTCAAAGGTCACAGGGTTAGATTATACCGACGGTCAGAACACAGTATCTGTCAACATACCTAGTCCAATCGTCATAAGATTTGCCCATCCTAATGCAAGATACAGCCATACGGGTGATAGCGATGACCAAACTACATACATGATATTCGGTCCCGGTCAAGCGTTCCCTCACAACACTGCTTCGTTTGAGCCACAAGGAAAAGACATAATCACAGCAGGTAATGGTTATAGTGCAGTTCCTATCTATATAGACGGCGACCCCGGCTTAGATACTTTTCTTCCTAATCAACTGGCTAACGGTGACACAGCAGAGCACAGTGGTCTCAACAGGATTTCTGAGGTTTCTGCTCATTTACCTATGACTACCTTTTTCCAACAAAATAAACGCTCAGGCTACAACTATGTTATGAACTGGGAGCCTGCTAAAGGATTGCCGTCTACTACGACATCTGTTGCCGGTAAAGTCTACTCCCAAGCCTATAATCATGCATTCTATTACGAAGGCACACCGGGAACCACTGCTAATTTACCTAAGCACTATCATCCTTTCAGTGAAATATTCAGCGATATTAGCAATCAAATAATAGGGACTGGAGCATTCCCTAAAACAAGAAAATCAGCAGTAATATGGCACATGGATGGAGGCTATCACCCCGGCGGTCATTTCTTAGATGACCACGTAAATAAGAATCCTAAACAAACTGTTGCTAACGCTAGAGTGATAAATGGTAGTGGTGCTAAGAAAAACACTACTGTATTCAGACCATGTGGTCTATTATCAAAAGCCTACAAAACAAAGTATGGGGGAGATGGCTCTACTCAAGATGTAGATGAAAACATAGTAATTGTAGACGCCACTAGATGCCAAAATGCAGAAGAATTAGGCGCTGTAATCAGCGGTGCTATCAATACCTTCCCCGGTAAAAACCCATTGAAGGCGATAGGTGGGACGTTTATGCCTAGTATGCAAAACGCTCACAAACAAGATAGATATGGCTGGGTGCAATTAGACATTGATTCTTATCAAGCAGAAAACAGTGGGAATCCGGCCACTCTAACTGCAATTAACTCTGCCACCACGTTGCCTGAATATGGGTGGTTGAGAGTGAGTAACGGTATTGAGTCAGGCTACGCACCGTATATAGCCACGAGTATATCTCATCCTAACACGGCATTTGTGCTTGGTAAAAATGCCACAACTTCAAACACTAACATTGTCAATCCTGAAACTAGGTTAGCCATAGCACCCGATGCTTCTTTCAAGGCTTTTATTTGGACTAAGGCTGGAACTCATAGATTCAACAACACAACAACTAGTCACAGGGACCACATTTGTCAAGTGCATTACAGTGGATTTGTAGACGCAGTAGATAGAACAAAGCCGGTAGGAGCAGTGGGTTGGGCCGGAGAAGCCTACTCATACTTCAATTCTTACGAAACCGATGCCATAGGTGCACGCATTCATCCAGCAGGATTAGGTGCTTGGCATCCTTTCTTAGGTTTCAATCCTTATGGTGCCGCTGAAACTTGTTTATCAGCCTCCTCTCCAGTGGGTTCAGTTGAAACTCCACTCGCCGCTTTCTATGCAGATTACTGTGTGAACGGATTGTCCAGTAGACATTTGATTGCTATAACTCACGAAAGTGAGTTACCCTTAATCGCTAAGGCTGATAGGGACGGAATAACTTGTGCGGGTGATTGGCTAAAAGTAGCAGAGACTGGAACTATAACTCATGCTGGAACTATTGCTTGGGATACTAGTAAAGTGCACAATAAGAGTAGGTATGTGGGACCTGCCACTGCTGGCCCTCATGTCGAAGCGCAAATGCATAGCGGATATTCAAGACCTTCCGCTGCTAGCGATTATCCTAATTCAGGCTCTGCACCAACAGATGGGCAATTGCATAGAGCAATACAAAGTGGTGACATGGTTAGGTCGAACGCATGTAGATTTGCCACAGGAGATTTGTTTTGGGATGAAAGCGTAGTCAAACAATCTGCATTCCACGAAGATGCTGGCACTTACGGTGTAGAGTGTGTGGGTGTGAGTAACCATGACCATTACTTAGACGTAACCGCTACTCCACATACTGGTTTATTTGGCTATTACGGAGGTAGACACCCTTCTCGTAATTTTTTACCTGAACATGTAGTTTGGAAAAGAATGGATGGCGGCGGCCTGACTATGCCAGCAGTCAATGCTAGAGGGCTAGGTATGGTGCCTTGGGTAAAGCGTAAAGATGGTGGTAGTTACAAGTTAGTAGGCGAAAAGGTGTTAGGTAATGTTAGATTTAGTTTTGAGACAACTAATGCTGCTATGTTCCCTGTAATACAAGCACAAGAACTGAGTCATCCTCAGTTAGCCGAACAGCATCCGATGAGAGTCACTAACGCTTTACTTATACCAAACGAACACATGCAATTTGAAAGCGTGCAAGTAATAGATGACACAGGTCAAGAACATAGACTAGAAGGAGGTAGCCCTCTAGGAACTGTGATATTAGATTTCAGACACATTAGTGATAGAGAAATAGAAGGTTTAGCGCCAGCGTTAGCGGGCGCTGGTGTATCTCCTAACTTGAAAATAAGGTTACCCAACCCTGACGAAATACCCGGTAACATAGTAGTTAGGTCAGGATTTGATAGAATACAGTCGTATCAAAATGAAACAGTTGGTTCAGGAGGATTGCAGCACCCTGCTCAACAGGTGTCTAATATTAGAGAAATGTTCAACAACGATTACAGCGGCCCTCGTCTTTGGCCTACTTGGGAGAACAACGGGTGGGAACATTTGAGTCAAGATGGCTCTGATATTTCTACGACTAAAAGTAATAGTCGTTTGAAATTCCCAGCATCTACTAACGAAGGATGGTCAGATTACACTGACAATGCGCCGTTAAATTCGGCTTATGAGCCTCATGATAGAAGTCTATACTTCCATGTTACACGGATGGGTGTAAGTATGACTCACCGTTATGATGTAGATGAATTGTCATTCAGCGGATATGACGAAACTAACAGTGAGATTGACGTTACCTCTACTCCTGAGTCAGGCACTTGGACTGATACTAGCGAGCAGAGTGGAGGTAGGTATTTCCTAAGAGTGTATGACCCTACAACTGACAAAGGAGTATTGGCCTCATACACAGGGGTAGGCACGAACAAATTCACGAGCGTCGTTGTTTCTCCCGACTTTGTGTCATTTGTGACGGGGAAGACTGGATTGAAAGTAGTTCCTAGTTACTACATGCCTGCTGGTAGCACTCGCATGTTCGCAGCAAGAAGATTACGTGACCATAGTGAATATAGTGGCGCAAGTCCTGATATGAAAAAAATAGATTGGTTTTCGATGTTTGATAATTTACCAACGTCTACCGGGGCTATGGTAAATCCGTCACAAGCCCACATAGCACTGTCTAAGCCCAAGATGACACCTATGCCTATACCTCGTATGGGCCACCATTACATTACACCTACAATGGCACTCATGCCCGGACATTATGCACATCCTGCATACCAAAGAATATACGATTTGAATACTGCTTGTAAGAGTTCAAATCATGAACCGATGTCTAATAGTTTGGTAGGAACTTTAGAAACAGCAAGGACTAGTGGCACTAACACTTTAGATAATCAAGGGTTTGGACGTGACCCACTTGTATGGTTCTCTACACCAACAGCAGCGTTCTCTCCTAGCGACATACATGGTGGTGCGTTTACTTTATTGACTGAAACTAAAGTCAAGTATGAAGGATATGGTATAGCGGCTAGTTCAGGTAGTAATGCAGGGACAATAAACGCTTCAGGCGGACACACCTTGGTATTAGAAGCGGCTGCATCTTACACACTTAACAACCATTTCCCTGACCCACTAGAAGTAGGCGCTTATCAAATCATCATTCAACCTAATTTGTTTAAACAGCAGTTGAAAGGATTTCACGCAAACGGACCTGCCACTGATGTCCCTGACGGTAGTGTAGTAGAACTAACTGGGCAACAAGTCAATACTGTGATTGCAATAGAGAAAAACGTCAATACAAGAGGGGCTTATGCTCTTATTTTAGCAGAGGCTACAATGGCAGATGTTAGGGGTTGTGAAGTAATATTGAACGAAGTTATACTGGACATAGAACCTGACGCAGGTAGTCAATTCACTAACCTTCCACCACTTGCTTTATACAATCCGCTAGGAGTTCAAGAAAGCACAAGTCCTTCGTTCACAAGGAGAAGTCTACCGTATAGACCGGGAATGTTCGTTAGTTCAACGCCGGGCAGAACTCTAACTATACCTTGGTGGGGTATACTTCACAAAGCCGGTGCTAGTGGCGCAGGTGCTAGTAAGTTCAGACACCTTGAATGGCATAAGCCCGACAATTACTACGAACTTTGTAGAGCAAACTTCGGATGTGTGGGGGCGCAGATTACTCTAGCAGGTTACCCTACATCTTTCCTCGACATTTACGAAACTCATAAGCGACTAAGAAGTATGAATCCCAATTGTGTAGTTTTGTCTGACAACCAAAGTGGTAGCACTATAACAGTTGACAATAACGACTTATTCCCTGTCACTCCGTATTATGGAGAGGTGTTAGAATACACCAAAAATGGTGTAAGATATACCGCTACTTATTCAAATAGAACTGGAACTTTAGCACACGCTACCCTAGGGGCTTCTACTACTTTTTCAGGCGTATCAGGTAGTGCAGCGTTTTGGCTTGGTCTGAATGGTGACGCTGACGCAGGGGACAATACAATTCTTAGATTAAGCAGACCTTATGACAATGGTGTATCTGATGACTTGTTCACTGACCTCAAGACTAGTATAATGACGAGAAACTTAGAAGACCTCGCTAACGGAACTAGAGACACTAACTCGCTTAATACAGCAGATTCTTTCTTGTGTATGTGGCATCCTAACTTAGGTAGACCGTTTACTTGGTATAGCGATACGGCAGATGGGGGAAGCAGGGCCTTCTACACTAACGCTGGCACAGCCGATACACCTGTTGACCAAAAGGGATACAACCACATACCTGAACACTTTGAAACTATACACTATCAAGATTACAACTATGTTGCGAGCAAAGGTCCATTTGGCTTAGCGATGAAATGGGTTGCACCACCACATGATGCTGATAACAACCCACTTACTGATTTATTTCACAATGGTAATATATACACTGCTGCACAGATGGATGCCCTTGTTGATGGATTTGGAACCCTCGACCATCAGGGAGGAACTATTAGTTCAAATAAATATAACTTCAACGGGTTTTGGCCGGGCGGCTCACATGGTGGAGGCGCAGTCAGTAGATTAGAGTCATACGGACACTCTTTGATTGGTTGGGGTAGTGACACATTTGGAATGGATTGTGAGACTTACCAAGACTCAACTGGTGTTGCTACTCTAAGTCTACCTAACGACAGGAACAGGTGCTTTGGTTATCGCATGGCTGTTAGGCAATTGTATAATCGACCTCGATGGTCACCTTACATTCGTGGTTGGTTAGAAGTCGCTAACAGTAATGCTATGTTAGGTTATTACCATGGGCCACTTATACAACATGATTCTAAAACAAATGGATGGGACTATGTAGGCTCAGATGGCACACAAAGTGACAAAACATTTGACGCTATGTATGTAGGTATTCTTGAGAGAATAACACAAGTGTCTAGTTTACTAGGCCAAGACCAAATAGGCAGACAAGTAAGATACAGTGACGGAAGAAGAATGACTGGCTCATTTGGTTGCCCTGTAAGAACTTTAAGAAACGCTTCAACTACTACACGCCTTTATCCTAATGACGAGGTAGGTCAAGGTATAGAGGAATTAGCAAGAGCACACCGTCACTACATGGTAGATTGGTGGGGCAATACTCGTGGTGAAGATGTCAGGCGTTTCCCCGTTAGAGGATTCGGTTTGCGCCCATGCTGGGACCCCGAAGATGCATACAAAGACACCAATGTGACTCACAGACCAGCAGCGCATGATTTGTTTGGTGGAGACGGGACAGACAGATATAGTGGATATGACAATTCTGCGAACAATGCTGCAAGTAATATGGGAACCTCTGACTGGTTTAATCCAGCCAGTGCTCTGAGAGTAGGTGACCGAGGCGATGGTCGCGGAGTTAGATGGCCTACTGTATTCAATGAAAGTTTACTTATGGCAGTCAGTGAAAATCATGATGCCACAGGACTAGTCCTATCTCATAGCACAGCAGAACCTATACTAGGACAGGGATTGGTTAGACCAAGTAACGATGTTCTACAAGGTGGGGAAATAGAACGGGGTATAAGTGACAGAGTAGATTTGAACTCAGATGACGGTTTACTAAAACCTAGTGCACATGTAGGAGAAGCGACTGAAACAGTAAACGCTGACACAAGAGGAGCAGAGCCTGTATCGAGAAATGATGTTAGATTAGGGTTAGATGTAGATACAATGGCAGAATTGAACGATGGTGTCAGTCGTGAATATGTAGTTATGTCAACAGAAGCAGCAAGTCTGCATACAGACAGAGAAGTCGGTCAAAGAACTAACATCAGAGGAGCATACAATGTAGGTAGTCGCACTCTCAAAGATTTAGACATGACTGCTCTGAATTGGAGCGCTCAACCAGTCACAGGTGTGGTCAAGCACTCTAACGCTCATGCAATGTGGTCATTAGGTGGAACTTATGTCATGGAGTGGAGTAAGCACGCTGGTAACTTGGATGTGAAAGGTTGGGGTAAGACCAGCGTTTCTTCTTCATCTAATCCCTACCAAGACGCTAATCATGACCCTATATTTGAAAACATAAACTACACGGATAGCACTATACAATTCCTATACAGACCAACACACATTCTTGATTACAAACATAGTCAAATGTTTAGGGCATATACTACTTTGAAAGGAAGCAGCCCCCAAGAAAACGCCAACTTTTACAGAGCAACAGCAGGCGGTAAATATGGACTATTTACAAGTGATGCGCCATCTGCACGCACAGGAACTCCGAGTGCACCACCTTATGCTCCAGTATACACAATAGTGCCCGGTTCAAGTGTAACAGCCCCTGATAGCCAAGGGCCTAAAATACAAGGTGTAGATGTGACTGGCTATGACAAAACTGACATACGCTCTCCAGTAGCAAGAGTAGTTATGTCAGAGAACACACTTGAGCACTTTAGAGCAGATGCTAGTAGAAAATCAGTAGATGACGGAGAAGGTGATTATAGTGTCCAACCAAGGTATAGTCAGGCACTTCATCCGAAAGGTAGTAAGGGCGATGCATCTTATAATACAGGGGACCATAGCGGGGAGTGAACATGGCAGTAGGTAAGAATCTCGCAACTGGTCGCTTTGATGCCGACCAAAACGCTGTAATGAAAGTAGTGCGTAAGCCACGATTTGTAGACAACGCTGTGAGACATGGAGAATACACCAAAGTAAAAGCAGGTTTTGCAGTCAACAAACCAACTGGAAGCGACTTCATACCTACCACTGAAAAAAGATACAAACTGATTGAAGAGGAAGATACTATTCGTTTACTTCACAATCCTACAACTAGCGTAACTTATGAAGGAGCGTTATTTTTTGACAATGATAAAGTAACAACTGCGAGCACTATACCGGCTTTGGTAGTAGGTGCGAACAATCATAATCAGTTGCTTGCTTTGTCAGAAATAAAAGACGCTACCAAAGGGACTAGATACGGGTTAGAGAACATGAAAGGGCGAACTTTACAGGACATAGGGTTCACCGATAAAGTCATCCATTTCGCTCAGAAAGTAGGAGTAGGCTTGCGAACTTCTGATTTGGCTGCTAGAGTTGCTAAGGCTAATACTAGTTCTATCAACGGTGTTAGAGCAAATTTACCTAGTTCTACATTTATCGCTCAAGATTTCTATGGTGTAGAGGCGTTCACTGCTCTAAGGTATTTAGCCAAACATGATGGTTACAGTCCTAAAGGAGATAGGTTTGGCAATCTCTGCTACCTACCTCAGAATCACATAGAACGAGAATATTTACTTACAGAAAGTAGAGTGCTAGGTGGCACTACTGATGACAGTAGTGAAACAACTCCAAATAGAGTCGTAGTAAGAGGGAAACCGAGGGCTAACAATCATAACAATGTTATACAAGTTGATGACTTTGGTCGTCAAGAAACAGGCATAGTAGAAGTGCCCGGAGGTATACACGCTCCAACCGCAGTAACTAAAGCGAGTGCTAAATTGATAGGGCAAAGAATGTTGAAGATTGCCAAAAACGCATCAGGTTCACGTAAGTTATCTGACGTTTTAGCAGTCACTCACGTCCATCCGGGTGATATGGTATCTTACAAATCAAGAACCGATAACGAAAGATATGTTGTCTTAGGAACAGCATTAGACTTAAACTCAAGAATGAGCGAGTTACATGTCAATTCAGTCGATGTAACTTTAGAAGATGTGTTACAGAGGTTTCAAGAAATAGATGTGAGTGGTAATCTTAACGATAATCAAGAGAGAAACAGACAGTTTGCTACTGAAGAATTTTCTACATCTTTTGGTTTTAAAGTCAAAGTGTCATATCAAATATCTGAGAGAGTTGATATGAACAGAGGTGTTGGTTACACTCTAGGCATGACAAGGCGTAATTCAATCAACGGTAGCCTCATGTTAGAAAGCACTGGTGTGTTTATCAATAATGGCGGCGGTCATGCCATAGGCACTACCAGTTTCACCACTGATGGGAGTAATGCTAACTCTGTATTCACTGTTGATAATCAACCAGTATTCACCACTAACGGTAACAAATTAGGTCATATCAACGCAAGTTCTGTTGGACTTAATACGGTAGTTTTGAAATCTGCTAGCGTGCACCCTATCTTAGACAACGAAGAACTGTTTATTTTATCTACGCAAACATTCCCCGAAACACGTAATCAGTCTCTGAAGATTGGTATGGTGCACAGTAGTTATTTGAAAACAAGGAGAGGATGATTTGCCGTTATTAAATGAAGGAACTAGGTATTTGATTGATACATTAAAAAGTAGAATAAACGAAGTGGTTTTTGGGTTCGATGGGACCATTGCTACTCAAGAAGATGGAGGTATAGGTAATCCTGCTACGGTAGTTACTCCCAACATAAGGGTGGTAGATGATAACACATTGATAGTAGAAGCGAAACTAGCATTAGATACTTCCTTTACCCGACCTTTGAGGGAAGTGGTTATACGTTACAAAAATCCGTCAGATTCGACAGATACGACTGATTTTATGCGCTATACTTACAATTCGATTCAGAAAAACAACAACAATGAAATAGTATTTTCAGCAGTTATAGAGGTGACAGCATGACTAATCCGAAAGCAGGCCATACAAGTGCAAGTGGTATGACAGTCGATTCTCAAGGTCTAAGAGATGGAGACGGTTTGACTAGCCCTAGTTTGACTAATTTATACGAGGCAATACATGGTAATGGTATACTGAGGTTAGGTGACGGAGCAAAAGGTGATGGTAATAGAAATAGCATAATTGCTAATACTCCGGGTTTCATAGAAATGACTGCTACTCAAGGTGAAGTAAGGGTCTATGGTGGATACTGTGTATTAGATGGGGTGATGTATAAATTCGCTGACGGGCCGGGCAACCACGAGACATTTATCATAGGCACGACTGGTTCAGGGGCTAACCATAGTGGTGACTTACCCAGTGTTCCTTCTAGTAACAGTGATGTATTTGTTACTATATTTTTAGTGGGTAGGGAAACACCCGAAGCGCACCTTATGTATGAAATGGGAACTCCTGCCGCACCATCAACTGGCACTCCGTTGATACCTAATCGTTTCTTATCAAATCCCAGCATAACCGGCAATACTGATGCTAATCACCAAACTACGGTATTAGCAGTTCTTAGGTATCAGATGACAGGTGGTGCAGGTAGTGTAACTTCTTCTTTGAATACCAGCCCTGTTATACACGACAGGAGAGCGTTCATTCGCACATCACCTCTTTACCTTACACCTATGACAAAAGGGGCGATAGGTAACGTAGACGCTAGTAACATAGTAGACGACCCTGACGGCTTTTTTACTTCACCTGAAGATGGAGACTTTAGCGGTAGCACTTTTGGCTCTATATGGCAAACTCATGCCTTAGACCAAAGCGGTAACAAGCATGGTGTAATAATGGCAGGCATACCTAGAAATTTAAACTCCAGCCCGGCGGCTAGCACTCATGTTCTTGGTCCTGACAGACTAGCAGTGGTTACTACCACTGGCAATGTGACGTTCAAATTCCACGACTCTAATGTTTGGATTGTTACTACCGATAATAATAGAACTATAAATCCAACAGGGACGTTTGCAGCCGGTCATATAGTAGAGATTTATCACAAGGCTGGTAGTCACACTTTGCATTTCGACTCTACCAGTGGCGGTCACAGCACTAGTAGTAAAATCAACGTGGATATAGCCGTTAGTCAATATGGTAAATTTATTTACGACGGTGCCAACTGGCACAAACTCGACTTACATACGGTGGATTGATGGGTAGATTAATTGATATGCTCAAACAAAAATGCGAAAACTGCAATCGTATTTCTCTACCTCTTTCTATATCAGGTAAATACATCAGCGGTGAAGTAGCCGTATTGCACGAATGTTCATTTTGCGGATACATTAGATTTCACGGACAACTGGGTTTCAAAGGTAAGCGAAAACGCAAAGCCGAACCTATCTCAAAGAAGGCTGGTGGTAGACTTTCACGTTATCTGAGAAAGCGGGCTGAAAGGTATTAATCGCCACGCTTACCGATGATGTCATCTATGCGTAGGATACTGATAGTAACCTCGCTAGCAGACTGAATCGCCTGCCTGACCAAATCAAGAGGCTCCCAAACATCTGCATCTTCCATTGAGCAAGCACCGCCGTTCTCTATATCAGGACCAGCGCTAGTTGCACCAGCGATATGTTCATTCCTTAGAGTTAAAATGGTGTCAAGAGGGTCATGCCCTGCGTTCTCTGCAATAGAAGCCGGTATAGACTCTAATGCATCAGCAAAAGCATCGATAGCCATTTGTTCACGACCACCCGCTTCTGCTGCACGAGAGCGCAAATAGAGCGCAGCGTTCAGATAAGAAGAACCTCCTCCTGAAACTACTTTACCACTTTCGTATGCTAAGCAGACTACGCCTAGTGCATCTTCAAACCCACGCTCAGTTTCGTCTAATGTTTGTTTAGTTGCCCCTCTCAAAATTAGAGTAGTAACTTCACCGTTACCTTTGACCACGACATACTTCATATCACCGATAGTCTTACACTCAACATCACAGTCGACTGCCTCTACTAAATCTTCAGTGCCATGTGCTACGTTAGTATTCAACAATTTTGAAAGCGCTGTCATATCGCTTTCAGGTATGCGCTGGGCGACTGATATACTTTGTCTAGCAAGTGTGGCTGCGACGACTTCATTCACAGTATCTCTGACAAATACCACTCCGCCTTCAGGTAATAGTTCCTTGATAGAGTGTGCTTTTTCAACCCAATTGTCTCTACTAGACTGGCGCTTGTATTGTTGATACTCAGCGGCAGAACCTAGATTCAATTGCACATTGTCATTAGATTGGTTGTCGCTTAGTCCAGTATTGATAAGTAATGCTTTTGGAGTAGGTGTAAGCGGCATGGCTGGTAACATGAACTCTTTGTGTAGAATTACACCACTAAAGCAAGAGGAATCATCTAACGAGCCGCCCGGTTGACAAAGGACTCTTATTCTGTCATAGTCTCCTTTAGCGTTATTGACTGCTTCTACGCACAAATCACTAACGTGGTCCATGCTAGACTCTAGTGTCTTTCCTGTAATCGAAGTCTTGGCTACATCTGCTAATTTAGTATCAACTGGCTGACTGAGTTTTTCGATATGCTCAGTTGCCCATTTGGACGCTTTTCTGTAACCTTTACAGATTATATTAGCATGTAACCCTTTATTGAATAATAGTTCACTATTACCAAGTAATTCACCCGCTAACACTACTGTGCTAGTGGTTCCGTCATAACACATGTTTTCTTGTGTATTTGCTGCTTCTACTACCATTTTAGCCGCTGGATGAGTAATGTCAAGTTGTTGCAGTATAGTTGCACCATCGTTTGTTACAATGACATTGCCACCACCGTCAACCATCATCTTGTCCATACCCATAGGACCAAGTGTCGTCTTTACCGTAGAAACGGCTCTCTTTGCTGCTCTTATATTGTGCACTACTGCACTTGTGTTGCTTTCGTTTTCGTTCATTTTTCCCTCTCCTTATTTTTAATGTTACCAGTCCACTTCGTATTCTTTTACATCACCAGTATGTCTACATCTCGCTTTGACAAATCCCTCATTCACACCGTGTTCCCACAGTTCGTAAACTAGTTCAGCGTCTTTTAAACAATATTCTGCGACTTTACTATAATTACCCTTACGCCACTCTATGGGCGCATCGTGGCTGTTCATCAATTTACCTTTTTCCAAAGTGTGATAACAGGCATCCGATAAAGGAACTGCGTGACCTACTATACTCTTTAATAGAGCAGATGTGTCAAATACTTGCTCCTCTGATTTAGCCATAATGTCACCGGCTGTCCAACAGTCTAGTGCATCTCTGATGATAGGTAAATCGAATTGCTTGAGGTTGTGACCTAATACCATACCTCCTTCGGACACATGCTTGGCTAAATCTTCACCTAGAACTTTAGGATGTAATTTCTTTACATTAGTGCCTTCAGGAAGGTATTTAGAAACTGATTCGTTAGCATACACAGTTCCATTCTGACCATCCCAAGTTGCTACTACTGATGGCTCAAATAAATGACTTTTACCCCACCCGCCTATTTCATGAGAGAAATTGGCAGTTTCGATGTCTAGTGCTAGCATTTTGGCGATATTAAGTCCTCCATACACATCTTGCACCAGTCGCAAATTATAACAGGATTTCTATGGTGCATGCCCATATAGTGCCCCCCTATGTTATCTCCAATTTTGGTGTCACATATTATACATTCGGCGGTCATACTTGACCTCCTTTTGACATAAACTCTTTACGAAGTTTGACATATACTCTAACTCCTTCCCTAGTATCTTTGAACATTTCAGAAGCATACATGTTGAATTTACTATTTATCGACGCATGGCTGTTGAAATTAGCCAGTTTACCAAATATGTCCATGACTTCTTTCTTCTTAGCCCAGCCTGTGCCACGATGGTCGTCAAAGTCAAACAATTCACTCTTTGAAAATGACTTCTTCCAAAGACCTTGCATTTTATTCTTCTCACTAGCACCAGCACCTATGTTAACCTCTGATTCAAGCCACTGTATGAGATTCTGATATAAATCAAACAAAATCTCCTTAGCCATATCAACATGGTCCCCTCTTACCACCCATGTGCCCTCAATCATAGCCATGTGATGTGCTAGAATATTGGTATAATTTTGTAAACCCATGATAAATGAGGCACAGATACCTTGTTTATCAGGACTCATCTTTTCTACAATACTGTAATATTCATCTATCGCTGAAATCAGAGCAGGTCTATATGCTTCATCGGGTCTAAACATTACCCTCATAAGGCCCATCACTACTTCTTCTCTTTCATCCTCTGTCATCTCATTCCATTCCAATGGAGGAATATCGGTTAAGTTCAAAACTCTCCTTTTCAACGCTTTTTTACTTTCTTTGAAAAAGTCTACTACTTCTCCAAGTGAAACTTCCATGACATCATTAGAATATACTCCATCAGCCAGTTCGTGATTGACGGCTTTCTTCATTTCAAGTGTCCATTGCCGCCAATAGGTTAAGACACGTTGGAAAATACCCTTGTCAAGAACGTGTTCCTTGATACCCTTTGGAGGATAAGTAGTAATCCACAAAGAGACTTCAGACTTGACTCTAAAACTATCTCTAGCCATGTGTTTTGTCAAGTAGTTTCTACCAGTCCCAGCGGAGTTCAATGCTGATTGTAGAAACAAAGTAGTATTCTCATTATGCTGACCAGTTTTGAGAATGACACTCCCCTCATCGAAATTCAAACCTTTTCTTCCAGCCAGTATACCCTCTCTTACTATCATTGTAGGATTTCTAGCGTCTTCTGATTCAGGGTCAGGCACTAATGTCCCGACCAATGCAGCGTCATTACCTGAATTGTAATCTTGAGAGTTGAGGCCCGATTCTTTGAGTATCTTTTCAATTATCTGATAGGCCGCTGACTTACCTGTCCTAGTATCTTGAATCCAAAACATGTTCACTCTTGGGTCGAGATTACTACCTTTGATTGGTATTCTCACGAATGGCACAGCCACTTGTCCTAGAATGAAGAAAAATGAAATCAAGCCCGGTATTTCATTGTTGATACTCACTTGCTTGAAGTGTTCTAAGTAACCTCTTAGAATAGGGTATTTTTTCACGCATTCATAATCACTAGCCTTGTGCTCCATCATAATTTATCCCTCTCTTACTGTATGTCTTTTTGACTGTTATAGGTTCCTCTGATGTCAATACATCGAGTAATCTTTTCCTCAACGTGCTGCCCATTCCCTTTACTTGTTTCAACGACTCAGGAAAAAGCATTTCTTCTATTGAGCCACACCTGTCAAGTAATTTGTCTACTAACTCAGGGCCGAATCCCGGCACTGCTATCAACATATCGGCTCTCACATCATTGGTGCTGACTCTTGTGACTGCTCTAGCACCATGGCGACTAGCAGGTTTGTGTAACTTTGAATGTAATTTAGCGATGAACATAGCGGCTTCATTGTAATCCTTAGCCCTATAAATATGGCAATCGAAGTCTGCTGTAATTCTAGCAAATGTTCCGAGTAGTTGATTCATAACTTTAGAGTATGAGACGTTCCTGCCTTGTTTTTTAGAAATAGACACATATTTAGCAATGTCACCGTGAACCACTAGAAACACCCTTTCGCAGTTAGCATCTAAGTTATCCATTTGCCTCATCAAGTGCCCGCTATGACTCGATTGGAATAAATCAGATAGACTTTTACATTCAATATGTGCATTACCAGCCTTGTAGTCCCCCATGCCTTGTAAGTGCTCTATTTTAGTAGTAAAGCCTTCTCTTTCAGCCGCTCTCACAACAGCGTCCTTTAGAGAGCCTCTTTCGTTACTATCTATTATCAACGCTTCTTTCATCTCTAAATCCCTCCACATTTATCCGCCATGCACTAATCCTCATCCTTGAACCCTTCACGGTTCTTTCATCAACGCACCCTACCTTTTTAAAATAAGGATATTTGTTCAATATTTGAGCAAGGGTGCCCTTTGATGGATTCTTTGAATAGGGTCGCCCACCCCTTAACTGAATCTGATTCATCATAATTACATATATTTCGTTTGTTGATAATGATTCGCCGTGCTCGTCAAATGCTCTAAATATACGCTTGACTGTGTTGGTTATTGGATAGTAGTTTCTGTTTTCTTTCATTCTATCGCCCCTGTTTTGTCCCAATAACGACATTTGCCTAAGCACATACCCTTCTTGTGAAGCATAGAGCATGTTTGTGGATACTCTGTGCCTACAATCGTGCTTATCTGATAGCGGGTAGTGTTCTCGTCAAAGTCAGCCCATTGAAGCGAGCGAATGTAATTTACAATCATTTCGGTATGCTCTGTTAAGTTTTCTTTAGGTATTCTTTCGACAGGTATGAAATTTCTTAAACGCTTTGATAGGTATTTCACCAGTTGAACCCTAGCATCATGACTTGGATTGCTGCCTAATCTACAAGCAGCCGAATTTAAGCAAGGTAATATTATCACACCTTGCATCGAAACTGTGGGTAAATCTATTGGTTGAGTGTTGGGATTGAATACACCTTTTTTCCTGTCTGTCTTTATGACATTCAGTATAAGTCCTTCCTTACCATAAGGTATCATTCCTGACTTAGGGTCTAGTGCCTTTTCCATAATGAAATCAAGCCCTCTCTCCATGTCATTAGTGCTTAGAGGTATGGACCATAGACCACGCTTTGAATTATAGGAATTAGGTATGCGAATCATACCACTGGTATCGAAGGGGACAGCCGGGTCAGAGCAAAATAAATCTAATTCATTTATCCAATCACTGACAACTATCATACCCGCCTCCCTGATGTCCGAAAGGTTACTTTCGTTACTAGGCATGTAGGGTTTGTCGAGTGCTACCCAAATGTGAAATCCACCACCACTATACCAAACTGAATGAGTTATATCCTTATCTAACAAATAATGATGTAACTTCAAAGCCTGATAGAGTGCCACTTCGGGTTCTACATCAGGTCTATCACGCTGGGTAAAGTTCTTCGGGTCGAAGTCCATTACAAAATGTCTTATTATAGGCGTTTTGAGATTGACTCTTTTGTTGTAAGGGGGTATGGTGGCTCTGTAACCATAGACAGTCATGTATGCGTTTGATACGCCGTTTTTACCAGCCCAGTATCTCTCTAGGTCACCACTGTTTCTGACTATTTTTCTGTATCCTCTACCCTTCTCTGTTCCAAGTTCCATTACTTCCCTTGGAAAGTCAAAGGTCAACTTCAAATCATCACTTCCTATATTCGTCTACTATCTTCTTCAAAACTCTTAGAACTTCACCAGTGTCCTGTAACAGATAGTTATTCAGAGAAATATACATCGGTCCTTTTGGACCGCTTACATTCTCATCAAACTCATACAGTGTTGTCTGTATAGATACTGAATAATCTTTACCTTGACCTAACCTTGTAAACATCACTTCAACATCTCTACCCACTATTTCTGACAGAAGCACTTCTAACGCTCTACCCAACATTGCTTTATTCATTCCTTTACCTCCTCGTAATTATCTAAGTATTCTTGGGGGTCATCACTGCCTTCCCAAGAAGGACATATTGATTTGAAATTACACCAAGCACACTTACCAGCACTAGGTGCAGGAGTAAAGTGTTCAGAAAGGTAAGCAGTGAGCAATGCCACTTTTAATTTATCAATCCTCTTTTCATAATCGGTGTTTCTACGACCTGTGCATGGTTCGTAGAATATTTTATTGATGCCTCTTTGCTCTTGTCCGTATTTGTTGAGGGGCTGTAATTTAGATTCGTTACCTGAAGGATAAACCCATCCCCAATGAGTTACATCTTGTAACGGGTGGTTTGCCATTTTGAGGAGTTTCTTGTAAAATGCCATTTCTGTCCTCATAGATTTAACTTTGAAATTGGAATCTTGCCATTCACCTTGACGGTTTTTAGTTTGAACCCATTTGCCTGTTTTCAATTCCATAAGTGAAACTGTTCCATCTTCAGTCTCATACCCTCTATCTATGCTTCCAGCAAAATGAATAGGAATCTTGTATATTTCACCATTGAACTCTATTTCTTCTTCAACAAAAGCATGGACTTCTAGTTCATTTATGACTGGTAAGTATTTATCTTTACCAACGTCACGCAATCGTAGCAAATCCCATGTAATTCTTCTGTCTATTGACCGTTCTTCGCCCAACACATAATCTTCTTCAGGCATGATGCTCAGTGCGAGTTGTTTAGCCTCCTCCATTTTATCTCTTAGAACTAGAGTGTGTAATTCCTCTAAGACAGGTAATACGTTGTTGTAGTATGCCTCAATTGCGTTGTGAATATTAGTCCCTTTTGTCATAGCGTCAGTAGACGGCTCAGGAAGCCTGTGTATACGCTTGTATTCGTATTGCTTTGGGCAGAAGTCGAAGTCTGATGTTAGGCTTGTCTTTGTCATCCTTAGCATTTTCTCATGACCGGGCTTCCAAGCGTATGTGGATTTGGCGTATGCACTCCAGTCCCTGTCACTCATTCTACCATCCCCAACAACTTTTCAATATACACAGTAGCATCCATCAATTCTTCTTGTAAGTGCACGAGCCATTGGCGTATAGACAGAACTTCTTCTTCCATAGTCACGCCATATTTCTCTTTACCCACATCTGAGCGTGCTTGTATCTTTTTACATACTTCATCTTCTATTGCACTCATTTTATCACCAATATCTCTTGGGGACTGCTGCCCCGCTAGCCATTTCCAAATCCCAATCTAGTGCGCTGAATATAGGTTTTATCTTCGCCCTGACAAGTCTATCTACCATTTTATGATAATCTAAAACGAAATCATTCAAATCACTTTCATCTTCAAAGGCAACAACATCAACAGATGGTAAATGGTCAGGTGTTTTGCTCACATAGACCCAATTCACACTGTCTCCCTCACCTAATTGGGAGCCGTTAGACAAATGCTCATTATAATATCTAGCCGCTTTCACAGCACCGCCTGTGGTCATGGCGTAATTACGCAGAGGCTTTTGTAATCTAGTAGTGGTGGCTATCTCTTTGCAATTCACTTCTCCACGTTGTATTTGCTTTGACAGAGGTCTGACCATCGAGATAACTTCACTTTCATCTGCTCCTGTGCAAATGGCTGTGAGCACATCGTTCTCAAGATTCTTAGAGATGGGTGCAAGAGTGCTGATTTTACCCCATCTTGCACTCTTGACCTTACCTTCATCTTCAGGTGGATAAGAACATATACCATAGTAGAGATTCTTGCCGCCTACAATCCAGTATGGCATGTATGCTTCAAACTCTACAATCAGGTGGCTAGATTCATGCTCTCTTTGAACAGTCTCAGTCAAGTGTTTTGCAAGAGCAGTCGCCTCGTCAAATGGAACTTGAACAAAGGCTGAATCGGTGTGACCATACAGAGAACTGTATCCCTGTTTGTCCGATTCTTCCATTAGGAATCTGATAGCCCGCCTACCGCAGGCTGTAATCGCAGAGGCTATGTCAAAGTCTGACCAACCCCAATGTGAACTAGCAGTCATACCGTAAAATGAAGCCATGACACGCTTGACCGCTAATTGTAATGTGTTCCATCCGTTTCTCTCATTTTCAGAAAGGGCTTCCCGCATTTTCTTTTTGTATGCATCACGCAGTTCAAACATCTCAGTGACCATTGTAGGTAGTAATGCGTCTACTCCCTGTCGCCAACAAGTGCCGTCAGGTAACTGCCTGATACCATCTTCGCCTGCCATGTCTTTAGGCACCTGTGTCTCCCAACTGAGATTATGCGACAAAATGATTGACGGGTATAGGCCCTTGTAATCTACACAGGCTACTCCTTCATATCTACCCGGTTTAGGTGGTGGAATGAACGCTCCTTCAAATTCTTGTTTTTCTTGAGTAGACTTACTAGGGGCCTTCCAATGTGTTCTCCTTTGTATCAATCCTCTAGCAAACCTAGTCACGTTGTGACATGAGCGGAAAGACACACCACACAATTGTTGGAGTGACAAGAAGAAATTGAATACGTGGTTTTCTTCGTCTATCTTCTTCAGCAAGAGAGTATCTTGCATACAATAATCCACATAAGCATCGAATCGTTCAGTCCAGCCAGTAAATACATCCATGTCAAACTTACCACCTAACTTACAAGCCTTTGCAATGGTGTCTAATTTCAAATTCTTCAACTGAGGTTTACCGCTATCCTTCCAAACACGCTCAAACCCACTACCGCTTCTGACTGGGGCGGCTGTATCGAAACACAATCGACCCAGTATGGGTTGGTCCACATAGTCATATGAATCGTTTCTTGGTCTAAGGACTCTACCCAAAGGGCTTAGTCTACGGAATTGCTTGAGTCTATCAACTAAGTGAGGTAAATCTGCCCACATAATGGCGTGAGCGATGAAAACATCAGGGTTGCACTCGTCTAAATAATGTAAGAAAGCCTCGTGCATATCCTTTTCTGAGCCGTATAGATGCCTTTCATAGGTAAGTGTGGCAGGAGTTCCGTCAACTTCGTATTCTACCTCCCGGTTCTCTATGTAATGGTCCATGTCGTATAATCCGTTGGGGTTGTCATGTTTCCAACAAAATGAAACGTATCTGTTGTTGTAACTGTCAATGACAGCCATTACAGTAGTCTCCTTTGTTTTAGGGTCCCACTCTAAATCGAAATGCCATACACGAGGTTTCCATTTAGGCATTTCTTTTACTTCATCGATGAGATATTTATCAGGCAGGCTCAAATCCGCCTCCCAAGTTTTCTTGAATCGTCTAGCCATTTCTCTAATGTCAGATTGTCTAAAAGTGTAGACCTTGACTAGTTTCTCGTTATCTCTCAGCCCTTCCGCTGTATCATCCCAGTCTATTTCGGAGCCGGGGAATTGGTCCAGTATACGCTCAACGTATCTAGGAGAAGTGTCTGCTGAAATCCAAAAGTAAGGTCTGAAGTCTGTCACAGTTTCTTCAACCAAGTTACCTTCCGCATCACGCCATCTCTTGTAGATATGGTCAGGCCCTTCAGGGTCAGGTCGGAAGGTGTCGATTATCACTATTCTTCACCCTCTAGCAATACATATTCTACCTGAGCATTACAGTTTGAGCAATGTAAATGTGTAATTATGCCCGGTAAATCGTAGCCTAAATCCTCTGCATCGTGGTCACTTCCCCAAATAAGTTTACCACCACAATACCAACAAATGTCTCTAGCCATGTTTAGTCCTCCTGATATTCTTGGTCAATCACTATCATCAGAAAGTTAGTGCTAGGTTGTTCGATAACTAATACAGTTTCGTCGCCAGTATGCAATTGCAATTCTCCGTTGGGTAAGTTACTAACTAACTCAGGTAGCCATTTATCAAAAGCAGAACGAGATGCCGTAGACGGTGCATCTACTTGAGACAACGGTGCACGAACAAACATTTTACCAGTCTCGCTCTTACCCCCACGTATCACGAACTCCTCGCCATCTGCATCAAATTCAGTCTTACAGGCAAACTTGTCACCCAATACTTTCTTGAATCCAGTCGCAGGTTTCAGAGCCTCACTAGATACTCTAGCATGATGAGTCAAAGGTATAGAGAACCAAGTAGTCCACATGTTTTTCTTTGAGTCGGCTATCGCTTTTTCTACTATCGCAATTCTCTTTTGCGATTCTATGTATGAAGAAGTAGGCAATTGCAGACTTGAATTACCTGCTCTTATATGTAGAGTGCCAACTTTACCTTGCTGAGATATTTTCAGGTCAGGTGTCTTGACCGTAGACAAGAATGATTTCATTTTAGGTATATCAGTGATGTAAATGTTACCACTGCTTTCTGAGCCACAATCTATTTTCCTATGGATGTAATGAGTGGATTTAGCCACAGCCGCAGATATACTACCAATGCGAACATCAATCACTATATCACCTAAGTCTTTGCCAAAACTTGACAAAAAATTGATGAAGTTATCTTTACTTATTGTTATTTCAGTCATATTACCACCTCATGGGTTACAGAGGGAAAGGCTTCATAGGATATACAAGACTACTATCTCCGGCGTGAAACTTTTACCTTTATTACTGGATAAACCTCAGTGCCCCCACACTTGGGAGTTATCAAATAACTCCGTCTCTCAATTCAGGCAGACCATACCATTGGGCATCTTCGCCTTTCTTTGTGACGAAGTAAAGCCTTTCCTGATTTAATAGATTAGGATTGGTTTTCTGTTTGAAAAACTCAGCAGAGTATCTGACTTCGCCTGTCAAGGACCCGTCATTGTCTCTGATGTGCTTAGTCTTACACCAAATTATTTGGAAAAGGTCTTTGTTAGCACTAGCGTGCCATGCGAACTTCCAACCATCGAATCCGACCTTGCCATCTTTGTCCTCTTTTAGATGAGTCTCCCAATAAACATCTACACCTAGACGGTTCAGTTTCTGACATTGTGCTGTCAATTGCTTAAATCTAGTCGCACGAATGTTCCAGTTCCAACCAATCTCAGCGTTCAACTTTGAGTGTGCTGCTTCGACTGCATCAGTTGCCTTCATGTCCAAGTCGTATATTTTCATACAAGTAATGCACATTTCATCAAACTGGTCTACCCCAGTCACGATGAACGACTTTAGCATAGGTCCTTCAAATCCGGGCTTGTATTGATTCTCTGCATACTCAACAGCGAACTTACAAATGTCCATGACACGATTATACGACAATAGATAATTGTAAGCAGTTCTATCTTGTTGTTGCATCACCCAAGGAGAGAAGATGCGAAAAGAAGGGTCATTGTGATAATGCGCCTGCTTACAAGACAAGCCACCGTTATCATGGTCTAGTATGATGGCTAAGCCTTCGGGGTGCTTGTGTTTGTGAGCATCCATGGCAAGACCAGTCTTACCACTACCCTCGTGACCTACGAATGCTGCCATAGTGCTACTTGGCTCAATCAGTGGTGCTTCAGTCTGTGATTCTAATTCGGCTTGTAGACCGGGAAATCGACTAAGGAACTCAGTAGAAGAAACAGTTTCTGTTTCCTCCGCTTTTGTTTCCTCTATACTTTCAACCAGTTCTTTCAACTGTTCTTGAGGGTCAGCAATGATTGCTTTCTCCTCACCTTCGATTTTGTTCGCTATCGCTACTTCTTCCGCTTCCGCTAATGCTTCCCAGCCACTCATTCTTTGTTCCCTCCAAATTGTTCTAATGTTGTATCTCCACTACCACCCGCAGGGCGAGCAGTCTTGTGAGGAATGTGAATACCGAGAGCACTCAGACTCGCTTGCATCTCGTTATTGTAAGGTCTTAATCGCAATCTACCGACCACAATTACCTGTGTCTTTTCGTTGTAACCTCTCCAGTTACCTTTCGCATCCTTGTATTCAAACACACGGTCTTCGTCGTGCATCCTACCTGAAACCCATACAGTTACAGGGTCTACATTTGGCCCGTATATGTTTAGTCTGTAAGAGCGACCAGTAGGGTCATACTCGCTGTCCATAGGTTCTTTGTTTAGATAAGTAATGTATCCTTTAGTAATGACGATAGGGTTCATTGTCATACCGTTATTGGTAACAATCTTTCTATCTTCATGTGCTTCTACTAAGTCTGCCAAATCTACAAACTCGTTGTGCATCTTAGGGTTGATTAGTAACCTGTCAGGAGACAGTGCTGTTCTAAGGTGTTCAGGCAACCACTCGTTAGTATATTCAACAGTCTCTTGGAAATTGTTGTTAGTGTATAGTGTATCCGAATCCTTGTTAGTAGGCTCAATCACTTGTATCTTACAAGCCTCCCACTTTTCATAACCAGCATTCATAGACTTACCTTGTAAGTTGATACGCCACATTTGAATGTCTCCACCTGATTCAGGTGAGCCCATGAAATAAGCAGTCCTACTAATGCTCTTTGGAGCCATAGGTTTACGCTCTCCATTCCTTGTGTTCAATAAGCACAGAATCATGTCGCCATGCTCAAAACCATACCAAGGTAAGTTACTACCATCTACACGCTCACTAGTCGCTTTGCCATTGATGTGCCAAACTCCTTCCTTAGCAGTAAGTATACCGATGTGACCTTCATCTATTGCTCGGTCACGATTAGAATTGAACATGTTGACAGCACGGTCGAACGCTCCTTTTCTATTGTCTCTTTCACTGTCTTCGATGCCCACGAACATACCGACATAACTAGCAGTTTCTCTCAAGCGACCAGCACTGACGTTCCTGCTTTCAATTACGAATTGCTCACTCCATTGTGTTAAGTAAAAAGGGTCCTCCTCTAACGGGTCCTCAACACTAAATTCAACAGCGAGCCACTCTTTGAATTTATTCGCTGCCTCTCCAGTCTGAATACCCAATCGCTCGGCGTATCCCTTCATTCTCTCTATCACATCTTCCGGCCATGTTTTTCCTTCACTCATATTCTCTCCTCCATGTTCCTCTTTAGTTTTGCTACAAAGTATTCCACAAACGACACATCATCATCCGGCCACTGTGTAGCCAGCATAACAAATTCGCCATAAGTGAGCATGAAATTGTGCCAGTCGCTTTCGCTTTCCATCAACGGTTTGGCACGATAACGGAGTCCTTTAAGCACTCCGAATCTACTTTGACCCGATTCTAAGGCTTGGGTCAAGAAAGCCGTAAGCATTGGGAAGTCATTCCCCATCAGGTTGAGAGCCGCTTTGTTGAGATATGCAGTGTCTCTCCTGAGATGCTCCATGAGCGCATTGTCATCCTTGGGAAGGCCCTCAAGTATGTCAATGGCTTGTCTATAACTTCCATTAGTGAATTTGATAAGGTTAGGTAATTGGTCTTTCCATGCCGAGGGCATGCTCTCAACATCTATGATGGATTGCAATCGACTCGTTTCTTGAGCATCGATTGGTTTGAAATGAAAAGTCAGGCACCTGTCTCTGATGGCATTGTGAATAGGCCCTATGTCATTAGCAGTCAATATGAATATGGTGCTCTTGTGGCTTTCTTCCATCACTTGGCGAAGTGCCTTTTGAGCGGGGGTAGTAAAACTATCTGCTTCGTCTAAGCATATAATCCTACGACTAACTCCTAACCCCTTCTGCTTACTGATTGATTTCAATTCACGAATATAATCTATACCTCTATCGTCCGAGGCATTAGTAATAGTAAAGTTGCTTGGGTCGAAGAACTCACCTTGTAGGTCACTTGCCAAAGCATAAGCAGCGCTGGTCTTACCTACTCCCGGTGGGCCAACCAACAAGATGTTAGATGGACAAGTGTCGATGTTCCAAGACGATGCTGATTTGATAAAGTCGGAGTGTCCTACTATGTCAGTTACAGTAGTAGGTCTATACTTTTCTCTCAAGTTCATCGGAATCACCATGTTATCTTTGTTATCGGTATTTAAGGGGAAGGCTTCAGTCACTCATTTCTATCATATCAGTCAGTTGAGATACATTCCCATATCCTAATGTATCGTCGAGATACTTGACTTCTCCATCCGTCAGTGACAAGTTATTGAGGGAGAACTCTTTCATCTCTACCACTATAACTAATGCATATTCGTCTACTGGTATCCAGTCTTGTCCGACTAGCACTCCCTGTTGAGCAAGGCGCTGACGGCTGTGCTGTGCAATAGTCTGACTTAATGTTAACTGCCCGACTTCGTAAGTTTCGTATCCATCCATTGCTGACACCCTAACTTGAGTTTGATATTCTTCGTTGCGTTTGATTGCTGTAACTAATAAGTGTAAATGAAATGCATCTTTGAGAATGGTCCAGCCACCTGTGCCTCCCAGTTCAATGGGACCTGCACTAGTCAGCCTCAGTCTTTGACCTTGCTCAAGGCTTTGTAAATAATGATTGAAATCTGTGGACACTGGTATGAACATACCAGTTTTTGTTGGGACTGTAAAATGCAATTCCTGTAATTGAGAAACTCTGTCTTTGTAGGGTAGTTTGTATATGTCCCAATCTTCACCTATCGCTAAAACATCTGTGACGCTTTTGACAATAGAGCCTTCTACTTCTACCTCAAGTATCGCCTCTGTTTTACTATAAGGTAACTGTATCGGTTTACCCATGATTTGTTTGTGCTTGTTGTAAAGGACTCCTTTGAAGGTCCCTTTTGGAAATTCAGTTATGTGTAGATACTGTCTAGGATATGTAATCACTTCAGCGTATACATCAGCAGGTGTGGTTAATTTATCCCACGCCTTGTATACAGGGCCAACAAAGGGCTGACCGGGCTGCATAGTTCTAATTTCTAAATCCTTTTCAGTAGCCATTACCCTCTGTATGATTTCAGAAGGAGTCATGGTCTGTAACATGATATTGACTGACTTAAGGCTCTGAGCGAAGCCATCCTTGATGTAAGAAACTAGTTGTATGAATCTATTCATTGGCATGGGTGGCCTTTCACCAGTAGCCCTAGACCAAAACAATAGTGCTTCTTTCTCGTTCAGTTTGCCAGCAATCTCAAGAAACCCTTCGTCTTTTATTCTAGCCATCAAGTTCATCGCTTGTTTGATAGTTAGACCATTACCGCCATATTCAGGTGACTCTAAAGCAAGTAGAGGAACCATCGGCTTACCTGCTAACGCTTCATCCCACACTAGAGGAGAGATAGATAACTTCTTACAAACATCATCTCTAAGTTCTCTGAATGATACGAACTGCCTTGGGTAACGAGAGTATTCAGGGTAGAATATCTCAATCAATTGGTTCAAATCTTCCTCTGCATTTCTAACCGCTTGTCTGATAATATCTACTGATTCTCTAAAATGAATAGACCGATTCTCTGCGTCGGTCATATAGTTACGATAGAGATTCCTTAGATTCTCGGAGACTTGTGCTGCTTCAGCCAGTAGCATTCGTTTCCCTCAGTTCTGCGAGGGTGTGTTGGATTGCCTTTGACAATGTATGTGCCTCCTCAAGAGTAAGCCTCACTCCCTCTTTAGTGAAGCCCTCTCCTTTAGGGTGCTCGTGCGTTCTTCTAGTGCGAATATCTATCTTGGACTCTGCCCCACCATACGGAGTATTTAGGGTCATGACAATCTCAGCCTTTCCTCTCCATCTTACTGAAGTGGCTGGCGTTCTCCAGCGTATCTCTTGCTCAAAGCCCCTCAAGGTATCACTCTCCGATGAACTCACCGTAGTATGGCATCTCTCTTACTTCGCTCATGCCGTCACCTCATTCTTTAAACAATAATCATGCCCACAATTCCAACATACTCTGTAAGGAGTAGCATGAGTGAAGTGCCCATTCCAATAGTTTTCACTCGCCTTATTCTTAGTGCGAGTGTAGGTCTTTTGGTTTGTTTTACATTTGTAACTCATGCCGTCACCTCCCTTGTAACGCTCAACGCTTCTTGTTCGACAGTATATCTAACTGCTTCGTCGTAAGCCGCCTTGAGAGGCCAACCCTTCTTGAGTAGGCCAATGTAATACGCCCTGTGCATA
>Ga0098042_1000008_pt1 | contig 63122 bp, 87 predicted proteins | sample 9_EtaG_FD_75066 | JGI IMG/M metagenome (GOLD analysis project Ga0098042, IMG submission 75066) | Marine viral communities from the Subarctic Pacific Ocean - 9_ETSP_OMZ_AT15188 metaG | ecosystem: Environmental > Aquatic > Marine > Oceanic | place: Pacific Ocean | collected 2015-01-10
TCATTTCAAATATATTATTCACCAGAATTTAAAATGTATGACTTTACAATATTCAATTATAAAAAAGAAATAATACACCATTACCACTATTCAAATTTAAAAGACATTAACAAATTAATACAAGAATATAAAACAATATAAAAATTTGCTATACATTTTACAAGGTTAACACGAACTGAATTGGATAATATAAATGAACACATAAAATATGAAAACACAAACAAATAAATCAATCAACCTCAACCGAGAAGAAACAATAATAATATCTTATGCTCTGGAAGAATTACTAAACACAGATGATATAGAAGTTCCAGCATCATTAGTTGATAAATTGTTAACCAAATTTGAAAAATTAACACACACACTCACAGACAAAGCACAATAACACATAACTAAAATTTAATAATAAATAAAACACACACCTTATGAAAACTGAATTACAAAAGAAATTAGATAGACAAACAAAGCAAACTGAGAAACAAATGACAATGTATACACTTGGTTCTAAAGGTCCAACAAGAATAACCTTTGCTAGAAATGCTCACTGGAACCATATCAATACATCTAAAGTCTACTATGCACATACTAGATTACAAGACTAACACGAGTCAAACTGGATAATATAATTGAATACTAAATAAAACAAAATGAAAACAATACACACAATGAAAAGAAAAACAATCGACTGGGATATAACAGGTACATGGCTATCTGACAAATGGAAACTAAATATAAAATATGCTGATGGCAAACAAGAAACAATAATAGATACATTATCAAACATAATCAAAATAAAAAACACATTATGCTAGTACAATATATAGTAGAACTAATAGACAAATGGGAAAGAGAAGGAGTCACTGAAGATGAAATGGTTTCCAGAATATTAAACCGATGGGACCTTGACGAAAAAGACATTAGAGGAATAATTAAATACAAATAAATGAACACAATAATAGATGAATTGAAAGCAGTCGAAGCAAAACTAGAATTGATACAAGAGTTATCAATCGAGGGTATGCCCCTGGCCCAACAAGGTCAATTGCTATACACCAACGAAAAACTAATAGCTCGGCGCAATTATTTAAAACAACAAATTAAAAAAAATTATATAATATGATGAATCAATATTACTTAGAGGAAATGCTTGCTAATACAAGCTTCACTGAAGAACAAATAACTGAAATGGAAAACTGGGAAATTGAAATGCACTTAGGATTATGAATACAACAAAAAAAGATTTAGAAGCTAAGCTAAAACAAATAGCTGAGTTTGAAAAAAAATATGGTACAGATCATGGCCAACCAAGCGTACACGCTATGAAAAAATATTGTACCGACGCAAAATACAGAGAACGCGTCACAGCTTTTAACAAAGCATCAATTGAAACAATTAAACATTATAAAAAATATGGGTACTAAAGATATGAAAACACAACAAGAAACAACAAGAGCTAATGCTCGAGACTTATTACTGGATGCTAAAGTAGCAATAAACACTTTAGTTGAATTAGGTCCTGATTATGCAATATGGCAAAACGCACAACATAGTTTTAAAGTATTAAATAAAATTAAAAAAGACTTATGGCACGTTGGCTAAATGCTATACATTTTTACAGACCTAACACGATAGCAATCGGATAATAATTATGAATAACAATAACAATTAAAATTAAATATTATGAACACACAAATAAAAACATACTTAGATATACAATCAAAAGTAACAAGAATTGATAACCTTACAAATGCTGACTGGGATTTACGATATGCATTTGAAAAATTTGTCCCTAAAATGTGGGAAGACGGATATGAAGTTGAAGATGTAATTGAATACATGACTGTAAAGCTTCATGCTTGGATTGATCAAGCTGAAATGAATGGCGAATTAAAACCAACAGAAACTAAATAAAATGAAATTAGATAGATATAAACAAAACCTAAGAATAATTGGCAATGACGTCATATCATATGACACACACGTTGCTGAAATAAAAAACGGCAAACTATATAGATTAAACTGGCATGTGCCAGGTGTAGGGTCATACAGCGCAACAACTACAAAGCATATTAATTATGTAGCTAATGAACTAAATCTTGAAATAGTATGAAAGCTGAATTAGATGAAATAGCAACAAACGTTGCTGACGTAATAAATGAACACATTAATAATAGCATTGCATGGGCCGTTGATGGTACAGCAGTTGACGAACTCAGTGATGATTATTTTAATGAAGCAATAACAGATATAAAACAATTAGTAATTAAAAAATTAAAAGAATATTAAAATGAATGATAAATTAAATAAACTAGCGCAGCTATTAAAAGTAGCTGAAATAACTGAAGACTGGAAAGGTAGTCCAGCTTTAGAAATAGGTACATGGAGCACGGCTGATGGCTATGAAATGCACGTTATAACAAATGATGCACAAAATCTTGACTGGGAATATGATGTATATTATTATGAACCCAGCTTTGAAGATGTTATTAATAGGATAAAAGAATGTGGAGATGACGAACCTAATGAAGCTATTATACATGTAGCTGACATAGACACATACTTACCAGAGTATGAAGTAGATGATTATATTGAAGAACATAAAAACGACGAAAATGACGACGAATAAAAAAGATAAAATATTACAAGAAATATTTGATAATGACCCCATGGGAATATTAGATGATAAAATTGAAACAAAGGAAATGCCATATGATTTTTGGAATCATGGTATCAACCCGATCGTAGGTTATAAAATACCTAGAACAAGTCTAAAAGGCCGTGTACGAGATAAATTTGAATATCGACCTGAAGATGATTATATACCTAAAGATGAATAATATGGCAGGAAACAAATACGATACACATTTTGCTATACACCGACCACATTTTTATGAATTAATTTTTAAAAATAAAGACGGTGCAACACATTCAATGACAGGCACACCAAAACAAGTGATTAACTATATACTTAATCAACAATTATAAACTTTTTTTCAAATTGTGTGTGTGTTCAACCGCCCGGTAGTTGAGGTTTTTTTGAATTTCCCTCAGTTAATATAGCTATCGGGCATAGGGCGTGACGGGTAAGTAGACATTGTTGTCAAGCGAAAGCATTGTTGTCAAGTCTACTAAACGTAGGTTCGACTCCTACCACGTCCACAAAATAGTGTTAGATGAATGAGCACCTTAATGGTCAAAGACTCACGTAACACAAACAGGGCCAAAAAAACCGGCGTACCTCTTGCAAGGGTAAAAGAAAAGCAATGGTGAGGCCCTAATTTTTAGCGCGGTAGAGCAGTGGCCAGCTCGCAGGGCTCATAACCCTGAGGTCGCAGGTTCGAATCCTGCCCGCGCAACTAATTTTAAATTAAATAAAATGGATAACACATATATAGACGATCGCATTGAATCAATGCTCATATCAAAAATAGCTAATTACCGTTTAAATATACGGGAAGAATTTAGAATCAGACATAAAGCTAGATGGCCTGAATTAAAATATAAAACAATTTTAGGTGACATTAGAGACTTAAGAGTATGGTTACGTATGGCTGAACTAATTGAAACAGCTCACGGCGGTCCATTCACTCCGTCAACACCATATGCAACTTATAAAGCAAAACAATTATCATAATGAATATAAAACAATACCTCATAGATAAATATATGGGAGGTCGTGGTAATACACCTCCAGCAAAGAATATCAAATATGAATTAGCTGATGGCTATGAATTTGGATATAAAAATACTTTTGGAAAAAAAGGTTTAACTATAATTAAAAAGAAATGACAATACAAGAATTAAAACAATACGTTAAAGATAAAAGAAAAGCTAACGCAAAACAATGGGCTAAAGAAAAAGCTATTCATGGTGAATGCACTCCATTTACTTTAAAAGAATATCTAAAAAATCAAGATATTATTATAGCTGGTAAACGTTCGTACAAAACAAAATTTGTACATAATAAACTTTGGAAAATTACAAGGTAAACACGAATATAAATGGATAATATAAATATGAAAACAAAAACAAAAATAGCAAGACCTACAGATATACTTAAAATGGTTGAAGATGAATTAAATCTATTCAATCTAAAAACTAAAAAACGTACACGTGAATTATCACAAGCTAGATTTATATATTTTAAACTAGCACGTAAGTTTTGTAGTTATTCAAGCTTAGCTGCTATTGGTAGAGCTGTAAAGAGAGATCACGCAACTGTACTTAATGGTTTAAAAAAGTTTGATACTGAAGCTAAATATGATAGCTATATGAAAACTGTATATAATAAAATATATAGTGATTTAGATGAACACTATGTACCTCCTCAATCTTCACCTAGTTTTAAAGATGTTATGGAGCGCATAAATATATTAGAACAAAAACTAAATCAATTATTAAAAAATGGGAGTTAGAGTATTATGTCCTAAAGAAGTATATACAATTGTTAAAACAATGTACACCGAAGGTTACTGTGTTGGATATGACGTTATTGATCCGCGACACTGGACTAAGCATAGGTTATTACAAGATAAAACAATTGAATACTGGGATAAGCATAGAATAAGAATGAAATTAATTAAGTATCAAAAATCAAAACATTATGATTAAATTAAATAAAGAAGTAGTACACGTAAATTCAATGGCTATAACAAAAGCTAAATATGATTTTGCTAATGAAATATTAGATTTGAAATTTAACAATGGAAAAACTTATAGTTATATTGGTGTAGAGCCATTCATTTTTGAAGGAATGCGTAATTCTAAGTCAATAGGTAAGTTTATTAATAAACACATTATAAAAGCGAACAAATATGAATATGCATATAAAAAATAATATAACTGAAACAGCAACTAATCTTTGGAACTTTGTAAATGATTTTGAAGTCGGTAACTTAGCTGATGCTGAATTAGATATGCCTGAGTGCAATGCTATACACGACATTATCAAAGCTTGCGAATCGATCATTGAAACAAAATTAGATTTATATAAATTATTAAATAATACCTTAGAATAGGTAATATATTATCTTTATGGCGTTAAACAAACAAGAAATCGAACAAATAGCTGAGTCGTTATTTCAAAAATTAATTAAGCATCAAGAAAAGTTTGAAAAAAATACACAAACATTTATGGTGTCAGATGAATTTGGTAACAATACTCAAGTATCGGAAATTGAATATTATGGATATGAGCTTCATAAACTTGAAAGTCTACTTAATACATATGTAGAAAATGAAGATTATGAAAAAGCTGAAATAATTAAGAATAAAATTAGAATATTGAGACTTAAAATAAATAAACTATAATGAGTGAGCTTATAATAGATTGCCCTGTTTATGGCCATAAAAAGTATTTAATTAATACTGTTGTACCCTTGCATGTGCAAGAGAAAGCTATAAATGATATATTAAAATATTTTAGTAGCGAAGCTTCGATTGATATTGTAAAAGTTTGTTAATGAAGGCGATCAAAATTTATAAGCACATTATTTCTAATAATTACGCTAATATAAAAACCAAAATTAATGATTTTAAAAAGATTACAAAGCAGAAAAACAAAACACGTAACGGCAGTTAGGGATCATGTAGTTCAGCTGCATCAGAAATTATCTAAAAAATCTTTAGAAATATCAGATTTAAAAGGAAAGGAATTAAATAGCAAAGTAAAAGAAATGCAAGCTATTGGAAATAGGATGAAACAATATAGAAAACATTTAAATATGATATTGTTTTAAATAGCGACGATAGCAAATTAATATAATATAGTAGTAGGCTAATGTCACATAGAAATCTCGAATATCTACATCGAAGACGCATCATATATCGACGCGGACCCATAACTGATACCCCTTCTGAAATTTTTAGTTGGGGTAACTTTTATGAAAATGGTACATACGAGTGCTATGAATTGTTTAGATCTAAAGCTATGATAACGTCTTATAAATCATTTAAATGGCATTTATTAGTATTATGGTATTTAAATAAACATATGAAATATGATGATTTTTCAGAATTAACGCACTATCTTGCAGATAAGGACAATGGATTTGTTACTATAAAACTAAATAATATAAGTATTAAAAATTTAGTTGATGAAGTTTTTGAACAAGACTTAGAAGCACCTCCAAAAAATAAAATGCGTAAGATTATTTTTAAAGAAGGTTCTGGATTAACATCAATAGAAAAATTAAGAATAGTTGGTAGTATAATAGGTAAAAGAAAAAAAGCCGAGCCACCAGATATTTATGAAGCAATGTTAGGAATACATGAAAATAATAATAAAATAACAATAAGTAAAATAGCAAATGTATTAGATGTTTCAACAAGAACAATATATAGAAATATAACCGCTGAAATAAAAAAAGAAAAGGCGTTATTAAATGAAGAAATATAATATTGCAAATTATGTTAGGTTTAAACATGATATTGCATCTTATGGAAATATACCCGATACAGGAGACAGTAGACAAGATTTAATTATATCACATATAAGTTTAGTTGAAACAATAGCAAGAAAGTTTTCAACATCACAACAAGCATCTGGAGTGATGACAATAAATGATTTAATACAAGAAGGAACAATAGGTTTGATAGCGGCAGTAGATAAAATAGATTGGAATCAAATAACAGATTCAACTGAACCAGAAAGAACTTTAAATAGTTTTTTATCTAAAAGAATAAAGGGAGCTATAAGAAGAGCTATTGATATTAATAGAGGTAATATACGTATACCTGAACATAAATTAAATGATATACGTAAGAACTCTGAAACAGATAAAAAAACAGTACAAATGTTTTTCAATAGTGTATTTTATTCTATTGATGAAACAGATCAAAATAATAATACTTTTTATGAAATACCAGATAATTCAAAAGAGTATAATATAGATATAATGAATAAATATTTATTATCTATAATGGAGTCTCATCTTACTATAAAAGAATATGATGTATTAAGAATGAGTTATGGCCTAGATTGTGGAAAAATGTCCGCAAAAGAAATAGCAGATAAATTAAATATAAAAGGCTCTGCGTCGTATGTGAGAATATCACAAATAAAAAGGGATGCAATAAATAAATTAATCGACAGCGTTGATCCCGCGCAAGTAGTTGATTTTCTATAAGTTTAACCATTAATACGTAATATATATTATATGACTATTCATGAGAAATTAAGTTTAATACAACAAGAGTTTAAGTCTAAAAAATCACGATATAACTCTTTCGGCAAGTACAACTTCAGATCTGCCGAAGACATTCTTGAAGCACTTAAACCATTTAACAATAAGTATTCAGTATACTTTACTGTTAATGAGAAGTACCTAGGCGATGGTGTTATTGAGTCGGCAGCAACTGTATTTGATGCAGATGGTGCAAACTTTATTACAGCAACCGCTCTAGTTGGTGTAGACTTTAATCAGAAAGGAATGCAAGTACCTCAGCAATTTGGTTCAGCATCTTCTTATGGTAAAAAGTACGCGCTTGGTAATCTATTACTTATTGATGATACTGCAGATTCAGACGCAACAAATACGCATGATAAGTCTAGTAAATCTAAACCTAAATTAATTAAAGGAACAGAAAACTGGACAAAAGCAATTAGTTTTGTTGAATCAGGAGGAGCAGTTGATGCAATATTAAGTAAATATGATGTAAAAAGTGATGATATGTTAACATTAAAAGTGCATGAGCCAAGATGAAATAATTGAAAAGCTAAGAGACGATAATCATTATTATGGTGATTATGGTAAAAAGTTTCTAAGCAATTCAGACATTTCCGTATTACTTACAAATCCGCTCAACTTTAAAAAACCCAGTAAACCATCACCCGCTTTTTTAGTCGGAGGATATTTTCACACATGTATTCTTGAGCCTGATAAGCTTAAGAAATATAAAGTTATAGATAGCTCTACCCGTAACACTAAGAATTACAAGGAGTTATCCGGAGGTGAATTATGTTTGCTGCAGCATGAAGTTGATCAAATAGAAGTAATGCGAGACAAAATGCTTAACAATGAAATTATAAATAAATTAATTACAGGCAATGTTGAGTATGAAGTTCCAGGTGTTATTGAAATTGAAAATAATATGTGGAAAGGCAAAGCGGATATTATAAATCACGACGAGAGATTAATTATTGATCTCAAGACTACAAATGATATTCAATCATTTAGATATAGTGCAAAACGTTATAATTATGACAGTCAAGCCTATATTTACAGCAAGTTATTTAATTATGACTTTTTGTTTATCGTTGTAGATAAGAATACTCATCAGTTAGCTTTATTTGATGTGTCTGATAAATTTTATCAAACAGGATTAGATAAAGTACAAAAAGCAACTGATGTGTATGAGCTGTTTTTTAAAACAGAGAATTTTAAACCAGAGAACTATTTTATTAACCAAACATTATAAAAATGGCAGGAATTATTAAAACAAGTATTAATTTAACCAATATACCAAAAGACAAAATCATAGAAGGTAAAAAAGGTAAATACTTACCTATTACAATTACAGTAAATGATGAAATTGATCAATTTGGAAATCAAGGACCTGTAATAGTTTCACAAACTAAAGAAGAGCGTGAAACAAAGGTAGACAAAACATATTTAGGTAATGTACAAGTTGTATGGACTAATGGTGAATTTCCTTCACCTCCACCACGACCCGAACAATCTAATGTGGAAATGTTAAAAAGTATAAGCAATACTAAAGAGGAAGATTTACCATTCTAATATGAATATAAACAATACGGAGATCAATGGATTTTTGATTGATACATTCAATCAATATGATCTACAGATAGGAAAGAAAGAGGGCATTTGTCCTCTTTGTTCATCTGATAGAAAACCTGAAAATAAAAAGCGTAAATGTGCATCTTATGATTGGGAACGGGGTCTTGGTACTTGTCATAATTGTAATTCAACTTTTCAATTGCATACATATCAAAGAAAAAGTAATGCAGATAAAATTTACATTAAACCTGAAGTAAAGAAGCAGGATTTAGGAAGTAAGATTACTAAATGGTTTAGTGAACGTGGTATATCTCGGGAAACTTTAGAAGCCCTAAAAGTTTCTGAAGGCCCTGAGTATATGCCTCAAACTGGCAAACAAGAAAATGCTATACATTTCAATTATTTTGCCGGTAACGAACTTATTAATGTAAAATATAGAGATGGTCGCAAAAATTTTAAACTGTATAAAGGAGCAGAAAAAATATTTTATAATATTAATAACATTGTTGGTTATGAATATTGTATTATTGTGGAAGGTGAGATTGATGCTCTTAGCATTTATGAGTCTGGTATACCTAATGTTATAAGTGTACCTAACGGGGCTACATTAAACTCAAATAATTTAGATTATTTAGATAATTGTATAGATTATTTTGCGGATAAAGATAAAGTGATTATAGCTGTTGATCAGGATGAGCCTGGTGTGGCTTTAAGAGCTGAATTAATTAGAAGGTTAGGAGCAGAAGTATGCTATGTAGCAGATTTTAATGATTGTAAAGATGCAAACGAATATTTATTAAAATATGGAAAAGAAAAATTGGTACAGTGTATTACCAAAGCAAAACCGGTACCGCTCGAAAACGTTACTACCCTTAAAGATATTGAGGGTGAGATTACTGATTTTGTTGAAAATGGATTCAAAAAAGGCTTTCAAGTTGGTTTGGAAAATTTTGATGAGATATTTTCAACGTACACCGGACAGTTTATTACTGTTACTGGTATTCCTTCTTCTGGTAAGTCTGACTTTGTTGATCAAATGGTCATAGGATATAATGCAAATTATGGCTGGAAAACAGCTTTTGCATCGCCTGAAAATGCGCCAACATTTTTGCATGCCCACAAGCTAATGCGAAAGGTGTGGCAAGATATGCCACGCAAATCCGACATTGGTGGGGACAAATGGAACTCAATAGCTGGACACGTTAATGATAATTTCTTTTTTATAGATATGGAAAGGTATACATTAGAGTCTGTATTAAAGAAAGGAGCTGAGCTTGTAAAGCGGAAAGGGATAAAGTGTCTAGTTATTGACCCATTTAATAAAATTAGAGATATTGATGCTAAAACAGAAGATGTAAATAGATATACTATGGAATATCTTACTAAAATTGAAATATTTGCTAAAAAATATGATGTTTTAGTTATTATTGTTGCTCATCCAACTAAAATGTATAAAGATGCTAATGGAAAAATTGAAGAACCTACAATGTACAACATTAAAGGAGGTGGTGAGTGGTATGATGCTTCTTATCATGGTCTTCTTGTTCATAGGGATTACGACAATAAAACTGTTAAAGCAAAAGTTCTTAAGGTTAAATTTCAAAATTTAGGTGAAAATGGAGCTGAAGCATATTTTAAATGGGAGCCTAAGTCAGGTTGCTTTATACCCTATTATGAAGCAGTTAAAGATGAAATGATGCCATGGGAAGCGGTCTAAAAAGAAAAAAGAAAAATGAAGGTATGCCTATATATTTACCAAATGAAGAAGAAATTAAATGGCGTAATTTTTGTGTTGAAAACAATATTAGAATATCGCCATTGGGCATTAATGGTGAAAAGAAAAAATGGAAAATAGGTATTTCATTAGGTTTATATAAAAAAGGAGAAAAAATGCATATTGCACCCAGTGTTTATGATGCTGATACAATATGGATTGAATATTATAGAATGTGTAAATTTTATTATGATAAACATAGAAAATGAATATTTAGGGTTATTGTCAGGAGTCTTGTATGGAGGAACCGAAAAACCAGATCGCACAGGCACAGGAACACGTGCTGTATTTGGTAGAATGATTAAGCACGATATGGCTCTTGGCTTTCCTATTTTAACAACTAAAAAAATATATTTTGATAAAGCTGTTACAGAATTATTATGGATATTATCCGGTAGGACAGATCTTAATTATCTTCATACTCACGGTGTTAAGTATTGGGATGCTGATTATAAGCGATCGGGTAGAACGGATGGTACACTGGGTCCCGTATATGGCAAGCAGTGGCGTCATTGGGGTGATAATGATCAGTTGTTTGCCTTACTTCGAGAAATTAAAAACAATCCATCCTCGCGCAGACTTATGGTTAATGCGTGGAACGTTAGTGAGCTTAATGATATGGTATTGCCTCCTTGTCATTACGGTTTTCAAGTCTATTGCAATAATGGCGAGATGAGTTTAATGTGGCAACAAAGATCTGCTGACATATTTCTTGGTTTGCCTTATGATATAGTCATGTACGGCCTATTATTGGAATTACTCGCAAAAGGCAACGGGTATAAACCTAAACAATTGATTGCCAGCTTAGGTGATTGTCATTTATATAATAATCATATTGAAGCTGCAGAAGTTCAGTTAAAAAGGTCTACCTTTGAATTACCCCAATTAAAAATACCTTATGGAATAAAACTAAGAGGAAAAGGTAATTATACGTACATCCCTAAACAGGATGAAATTAAATTAAATAATTATAAATATAACAAACCAATTAAAGCAAAATTATCAACATGAAAAAACTAATTTTAATTTTATTATTTCCAATTTTTAGCAATGCTCAATATAGTGAAGCAATGCTTTTTCAAAATAACATAAGAGATTATTATAATTTAAATCCTTACGTTATAGATGATGATTTGTCTAAAAAAGCACAAGAATGGGCTAATTATATAGCTATGACAGATCAATTTGATTTATCACCTGATACATTAGGAGAAACTATATATTATTTTAGAAAATTAAATAATATTAGACCTGAAAATATGTTTTTAGATGCAGCTGTTAGCTGGGTTGTTGATGCTGATGAAGCCTCATTTAATCAAACTGTATGCGAAAACTGCTCAAGTATAGGATATGGAAAGGCTGAAAACATGGAATACATATATATAGTAGCTAAATATGATAAGCTCTGGCAATAAAAAAATATATTATATTTATCACATTCCAGGTCAAAAAATCGGAATGACGTGTAATTTAAATAAACGCGTTGAAAGTGAACAAGGATATAATAAAGACGAATATGATATTCTTTTTTCATCAAGAGATGTAGATAAAACATCTTGGATGGAAAGACAATTACAAAAGTTCTACGGCTATAAAGTTGATAGACAATTATATACTAATTTAATAAAACTTAAATCTATGAAAGTTAACCCCACAGAACAAACCTCAACGTTTAATTGTGAGAAACAAGACTTAGAAATGGTATTAGATCAAAATGACGGTCTATCATGGAAAACAAGTCTTGGTGAGTTTCAAATAAATAATGAAACAAAAAAATGGATACTTACAAATGTAAAGCCTTCCATGTACAACAATGATCGTTGTTTTATTTATAATAAAGCTTATTATGAAGCTTTTTTATCAAAACCTACTTATGATAAGGCAGAGATATTTGATCTCATTAGAAGCTGGGCAGATGAGCGAGGGATATATAAAGAAGGTGATCCAAAGACACAATTAATTAAATTATATGAAGAAACAGGAGAACTCGCCAAAGCAATACTTGAAGGCGATAAAAACGGTATTATTGACGCTATTGGTGATAGTGTTGTTGTACTTACAAATCTCTCAAAACTGGTCGGATACGATATTGAAAGCTGTATTCAGTCTGCTTATGATGAAATTTCTGATAGAACTGGTAGAATGATTGATGGAACATTTGTAAAAGATACGTTATGAGAGACAGAATAATTGAGCAAGTAATTAATAAAATTAAATCACGTTCTGATGTTGGCTATAAAAAATATAAAGTTACTTTAGCTGATGACGAACAACCGCTAGATACATGGCTACAGCACTTACAAGAAGAACTTATGGATGCTGTTAACTATCTTGAAAAAGCACGAATGGTTTTACGTGATGAGATTGAAGAATGTTATGTAAGAGATGCGCAAGAAAATTAAAAGAAAAAGAGGTCCAGTAACAGCAAAGAAAATATCTTATGATGGTGTTAACTTTGCTTCTGGCCTTGAGCGCTATATGTATATGGCTTTAAAAAAACATAAAATAAAAGCTAAATATGAAGGAGAAACATTTGTTTTAATAAATGGTTTTCATTTAGCTAATAAATCTTTTGAAAGACAAGCGAATGGAAAAGGTGAATTAGTTAATAGAGGAGGTAAAAGAATATTACCTATAAAATATACACCAGATTTTATAGGAGATGATTTTATAATAGAAACAAAAGGTAGAGCAAATGAATCGTTTCCTATAAGATGGAAATTATTTAAAAGATTAGTTTCTGAACAATTTCCTGATTACGTTTTATTTAAACCACAAAATCAAAAAGAATGCGACAAAGTAATAGGCATAATAAAGGAGATGCGAAGCAAATAGCTAGAAAGCATTATGCCAATCGCCAGATAGAAAAATGGATTAAATGGACGATTGAGAACAGAGGATATTTAAAATATAAAGAACTTGTTGAAATACATGATCAGTATAATATAAAATGTTATGGCTAAAAATATAATAAGTAATTATACACAAAAAAAGAAAATAAAAAGAAAAGGTGTGCACGCTAAAAGCAAAACATCTAAATTAAAAACCAGTAAAAATTATGTTAAACTTTATAAAGGTCAAGGCAAATGAGATTAGTTCCAGATAATTGGGAAATAACTATAGGATTATATCCAGGTATATTACTGGGTATGAGATCTTATGTAGAAAAAGATTATGTACAACATGTATTTTATTTACCCTTTGTAGATGTATGCATAGAAATAGAAAAAATATAATGGGATTATTTGATGAAAGAATACCGTATAAACCATTTGAATACCCCGAATACTATACTGAGGGATGGCTTAAACAAGCTCAAGCGTTCTGGTTACATACCGAGATACCAATGTCAGGTGATGTCAAGGATTGGAACGAAAAGCTTACAGACTCAGAGAAAAACCTGGTTGGAAATATTTTACTGGGTTTTGCGCAAACAGAGTGTGCAGTGTCTGATTATTGGACGCAAAAGGTTGTATCATGGTTTCCAAAGCATGAAATACAGCAAATGGCAATGATGTTTGGATCACAAGAAACTATTCATGCAGTAGCATATAGTTATTTAAACGAAACTTTAGGACTTGAAAACTTTGAAGCATTTTTACATGAGCCGACAACGGCTGATAGATTTGATAATCTCGTTGCTTACAATGGCAACGATCCCGTGGGTATTGGTAGATCATTGGCAATATTTAGTGCATTCGCAGAGGGAGTTAGTCTCTATTCTGCTTTTGCTGTTCTTTATAGCTTTCAATTACGTAATTTACTCAAGGGTATTGGACAGCAAATGAAATGGTCTGTAAGAGATGAGTCGTTGCATAGTAGAATGGGTTGTCAATTATTTAGACATATGTGCGAAGAAAATAAAACATTATTAGAAGATTGTAGAGAAGATGTTATTAAGGCAGCAGAAACAATGCTTGAAGCAGAAGAAAGATACATTGACAAAATGTTCGAACAAGGTGATATTGAAAACCTTAAAGCCAACGATCTTAAACAATTCATTAGAAAAAGACTTAATGAAAAGTTATCAGAACTTGGTTACTTCGACCTCGGGGGGTACTTTGCTTTTAAAAAAGAATCAGCAAGCAATCTCGATTGGTTTTATCATCTTACCGGTGGTCATACTCATACTGATTTCTTTGCAGTTAGGCCAACAGATTATTCTAAAGCAAACGAGGGAGAAGATTTTGAGGATATATGGTAAAAAAAAATATAATTAAATGTAGTCAATGTGATGAACAATTTCCTGATGGCCATGAATACAGAATTCACTGGGAAAAAGAACATCTTTATCCTTATTTAAATAATGAAAAAATACTTAAAAAATCTAGTAAAGCCTCGTAGACTTTCACCGTTAGAAAGATTATCTAATAGATTAGGGTATATGGGGGCAGCATTTATTATGATGTCTCCATATTTACTTTCTTATGGTGATATGGGTATTTACACTTATATAATAGGTGGAGCATTAGCATTACCACAAGTTTGGTTGGCTAAGCAATGGAATTTAGTAATAGTTAATTTAAACGTTATAATAGGTTATATAATATATTATTTTAATGCACAATGAAAGAAAGCAAACTAATAGAAATGTGGAACAGGATAGAAGTTCTGGGCCAAAACGTACAACAAATAATAAACGAAATGAACAATCTCAGAGATTTATCTATTGGGACGATGAGCCTAGTGAAGAAATTTGACGGGTACGAAAAAGCACTGGAAGATTTACAGAAAGATATTTCAAAAGAGATGAATGATAAAAAGAAAGAAACTAATGTGGAATAGTAACTGGAAAAAAGGTGAAGACTATCCTGTATGGGGAGATACAGATGTCTATAAAAAAACAATAGCTGGTGGTTATTTATACAACGGTGAATCACCTAAAGAAGCATATATGCGTGTTGCAAAAACCGTTGCGAGACGTTTATATAAGCCTGAAATGGCCGATAAATTTTTCCAGTATATATGGGATGGTTGGCTGTGTTTAGCTTCACCAGTGTTGTCTAATACAGGCACAGACAGAGGTTTACCTATTAGTTGTTTTGGTATTGATGTTGCAGATAGTATACAAGATATAGGAAATAAAAATTTAGAAATGATGCTCTTAGCCAAGCATGGCGGCGGTGTTGGAATAGGAGTTAATATGATTAGACCCGCTGGAGCTAAAATTACAGGAAATGGAACAAGTGACGGCGTGGTGCCTTTTTGCAAAATCTACGATTCAACAATACTCGCCACTAATCAAGGATCTGTCCGCAGAGGAGCTGCATCAGTTAATATCAATATTGACCATTCCGACTTTGAAGAATGGTTGGAGATCAGAGAACCGAAAGGCGATATTAACCGGCAATCCCTCAATCTCCACCAGTGCGCTGTGGTCGGCGACAAGTTTATGCGAAAACTTGATGGAGGAGATAAAGACGCTAGAAGAAAATGGGGTAAATTATTACAAAAACGTAAAGCAACTGGCGAACCTTATATCTTATTTAAGGGAAATACAAACAAAAGTAACCCAAAAGCATATAAGTCAAATGGACTTAAAGTTCACATGACAAATATATGTAGCGAAATAACGTTACATACTGACGAGTCACATTCGTTTGTTTGTTGCTTGTCATCTTTAAATTTAGATAAATACGACGAATGGAAGAATACAAATTTAATTTACGACGCAACTTGGTTCCTGGACGGTGTGCTGGAAGAATTTATTCAGCGAGCAAAGAATATGAAGGGATTCGAGAACTCTGTACGCAGTGCGGAAAAAGGGAGAGCACTTGGATTAGGTGTCCTTGGATGGCACAGCCTGTTACAGAAAAAAGGAATAGCTTTCGAAGGTTTATTAGCGCAATTCAAAACGCGAGAAATATTTTCAAAAATAAAAATAGAAACTGAAAGAGCTTCAAGAGATTTAGCTGAAATATATGGCGAACCTTTATGGTGTGTTGGTACTGGTTTTAGAAATACACATTTAAGATCAATAGCTCCAACAGTTTCAAATAGTAAGCTATCAGGTAATGTATCACCAGGTATTGAACCTTGGGCAGCTAATGTATTTACTGAGCAATCAGCTAAAGGAACATTTATTAGAAAAAATAAAGAACTTAAAAAAGTATTAAGAAAAATTGGAATCGACAATAAAGAAACTTGGGACAAAATTTTGGAAGACGGTGGATCCGTTCAAGGAATTAAAAAACTCGATGGATGGTATTATGATCACTCAGGAAGACTTACCGAAGAAGATGGTGAGCCTGTAAAAAATGTATTTAAAACATTTAAAGAAATAAACCAATTAGAATTAATAGGTCAAGCAGGTATAAGACAAGATTATATAGATCAATCTGTAAGTTTAAATTTAGCGTTTCCTTCTGTTGCTGAACCTAAATGGATTAATAAAGTACATTTAGAAGCATGGAAACGAGGTATAAAAACCTTATATTATATGAGAACAGAATCTGTACTTCGCGGTGATATAGCCGCAAATGCCATGAATCCTGATTGCATATCGTGTGATGGATAAAAAAAAGGGGCCGCAAAGCCCCTTAATTATTTATATTGATGGCTCAGTTGGCCATACTATTCTTCCATTTTCTGTTGAAAAATTCACTGGAGCATCTCTAAGTTCCTGTCTATAAACAGCATAAGGTGTTTTTATATTATCAGGTACATCAGCGCCTTGTGTCCAGTCACTATTTTTTAACTTTGCATTTCTTTGAGCTCTAAAATTAGCCCGCCAATTTGCCGCATCTCTTGCGTCAGCTTCTTCTCTTGTCATATTTTTAATTTTTAAAACTATTAATTATACTTAAGTAATTAAACAGCTGTACTGCCTAAATTACCTACTGAATCTATTGTTATCCTTCTATAGTTACCAGCTTGGTCTTTTATCATTAACCCGTCCTTAGAAAATGGATCTCCATTAATTTTTATACTTTCTTCAATTTCAACTTCATTAGTTGATTGATACAATTCCCAAGTAGGGACATTTGCTGGTAATGTACCAGTAGAATTGCCATCCTGGTATCCCCAACTACTGCTATTTGAAGGATGACCAAACCGTAAGTTGGACAAAGGGCTATAAGTGAAAAAATTAACTCCATCCCAGAAATTAACATCATTTCCGTTTGCATCTAATACTCTCCAGTAATAATTATATGTGGGTGTTCCTCCAAATCCTGGCATTCCTTCAGATCCTTCTTCATAAAAAACTAATTTTAAATGATCAAAATTAGGATTTATACTATAACCAGGAATCAAGAAATCATTAGCATCATCATACATAAATTCTGTAGATGGAATATTTTCTTTATTTGTAAGTTTAAGCACAGAATTAGCAGCACCAGGTATATTAGTAAAACCACTACCATATCGCACTCTTGTTTGAAGCAGATTATAAGGAATAGCAATTCCCCCCGGTCCATTTACTGTGCCGCTTGCATGGCCTATAACTGAACTAGTAATGTTCGACCCACCATTATTTTCAAACTGAAATGTAGGTGGATTATTAGCTACATCTCCTGGTGATGGAATGATTGATGAATTATCTGCTCCACGCCATTTAGCTAGCAATGTTTCTTGTGTATTGCTTAAATTACTAAAATCAACATCTCCTCCAACTGCTGAAGGGGCTGCTGTAAATTGTCCTTGCGCATCTGCAACAACAGTTGATAGTGCTCCTGTGGTTGGGTCCGATGACAGTTTAGTGTTTCCTATAAAAATAGAATCTGATGAAAGATATAAATCTCTAAACTTTTTTGTTGCGGATCCTAGATCTATCTGCTCATTACTAGCAGGAGTTATAGAGGTATTATTCATAGAAATTCTATTGCCTCCTTCATGTTGCAATACTATATTCCCCGCGTCATCCGCCGCAATATAAGTATCGTCATTTGTACCTAAAATTATCTTATTATTATCTGGCATTTTTATTTGTTATTTATTTGTTAAACTAATTTATATAAGAACGTTTTGGTAGGATTGATCCTGAGTACTATATACAGATCCACTAGGCTGGAAGAATTGTAATTCTCCAGTTGTTGTTGAACCTATTATTTGATATTTATAAAAACCTCCATAATTAGGAGAGGATCCAACATTGAATTTATACCCACGTGATCCAAATTTTAAAATAATAGCTACATAATATGTCGGATTATAATTGCTACCATTTATTGAACTAGAGATAGCATCGTAAGCAAAAGCAAACGTATCTCCATTTCTAAGATAACTTAAATCAAGTATTATACCAACAGTATTTGAAGATGAAAGAGATGTACCATCAGGGCCCGCGGAATCAGTTATCCAAACTGTTGAATTAGGAGCCATTGAAATAGTTAAATGATCACTTGAAGTATAATCACTGTGACTATAAGGATTATTATTATGTGAGACACCTGTATATCCAATACTTGCTAAATAAGTTAAATCAAGCGGTATTATACTATTTGGTTGAGACTGGAATCCATGACTTTGAGCAGAAGTATATTTTCCATATATACCGTTGCCAACAAATTCACCTGACACTCTTTTAAAATCATTTAAATATATTCTTATTTTGTTTGTTTGACCTGCAGACCAAAACCCTGCTGGATTTGCATCCCCAATTTGAACGTGAGTTTGTGAAACCGCGTTATTAACTCTTGGCATTCCTCTATCTCCTGAAGTAAAAGAATTTTTTATTTCACGGCCACTAGTCGGATTATCTATTGTATATATAAAATACTGTCCGGGTTGAGAATACTGCGCGCCATTTCCTCCTGAGGATTCGCTAAAGTAAAATATTATATGTTTATGGCCACCAGCTTCTAAACTCAGGTTTCCTTCAAAGCCTACCAGAATATCTATATATGATTTTCCTTTAATTTTATCTGTAGTATTATTTACTACCGGTCTATGAATATCTAATTCAATACCAAAAAACTCTTCATTATCAGTAAAATCAAAATTAATTAATTGATTTCCGACAATTCCTCCATTGGCGCATGATAATCTATATGTATTTCCTTCAATTAATTTTGGAGTTGTTACACTATGACTTGAATGTAACGCGCCTTGAGTATAAGTAAATCTTAAATCAGAAGTACTGCTACTGTATGGGGTTTTATTACTAAATAAAGCATTATCAGTTCCAAGTAAATCTGTAATATCATTATCTGTTACAAGTCCGTTTACTGGTTCAGAAAATTTAGCTCCACCACTAAACTTAATTGGAGTAGTAACATCTATATCATTTATAACGGGTATTGTTATATCTGCAGATAAAGGAATACCATATATACCACCATTTCTTAAGCTGAATCCATTAGAAAAATTAAGTCCTGGAACTAATTCTGTAGATAGTGCAACAGCTAATATATCGTTTTCCATTTCCAGAATGTCTCCATAACCATTTATACTATTTGCTGGTGCAAGTACAATTCCTTCAGTTGTAGAGCCTGAGAAGTTTATTTGTGAAGCATTATACCAACTATGATTTTTTAATTCCATTTTTTTCCCGGTATAAGTGGTACCATTTATTCTTATTGTTATTAACTCTTCTTCGGGAGTGGCAAATGCTTTATAAATTTGGTTTCCATTAGGGTCAGAAAGAATCGTGCCCCCACCAGACAAATAAGCTGGATTTATTGTAAGAAATAATTTTGGAGCTTGTCCAGCATTTTCTTTAACATACCATCCAACTAAAGTTTCTCCAGGTAAGTCACTGTGAGTAAATGTATTTCTTCCTGAGTCTTCACCTAATCCATTAATTGCAACACCCGCAAGACTGGTTACGTCTAGATTAGGATCTGGAGCACCTCCAACACTTTCTGGGGCTCCTGTTGTTTTATTAATCGTTTGTAAACCTTGTTCCCCTAGTTTAATTCTATTACCGTTTGCTTCTGCAAAAAATTCACCTTGATCATTTGCAGCAAGTTTTACTTTTTTATTCTTATCTAGGAATAATTCATATTTTTCTGGCATAACTTATCTTTTTATATATTATTTATATTGTTCTTGGAGGTATATTAGGATTTTGTTTTGATAAATACTCATGGTTTAATGCTTCATTATCAAAAATAATTTTTGCCAAAAATACCCAACCCTCTTGTGCTGTTTCTTTTGCATCTATACCAGCTTCGTATGTATCTAATGCTGTTAATATTCCTGTTCTTTCATCTGTAATAGATTGAGGTATAGCTATATCTCTTTCAGCTTTTCTTGTAATGTACCAATCACTTTTTCCCAAAGCGCTTTGTACATAAGATTTAATTTCTGTAGTTAATTTATTTTTTTCTTCAGTTGTCATAATTTATTTTTTTATGATTTATTTTTACCTTGCATTGCTTTTTTAGCCGTATATCTATCATCATGCTCGAGCGCTGCTTTAAGAATAATTTTATCCATCACATTGTCTTGATTGTCAAGCATTTGTTTTTGAAGACCAATAACCATAGCTTCTAAATTATCTTTTGCTTGAACAAGCATGTCAATCTGATTATTTTTCTTTTCAACTTCATTTTTTAAAGCGGTAACATCATCTGGTTTGGCACCAGTGATTGTACTCACCACAATACCGATACTTGCGGAAATTGTACCGATAAGCATCATTACAACTTCTTTATTAGTATCTAATACAGGAAATTGTATAAGTGCTACAATAATGCCTATAACAAATAGGAATATAAATAATGATCCTACATAATGTCTAATTTCGCGCGCAACGCCGTTTCTGGGAAGTGCCATATATTTTTACTTTTTTAATCGTTTATAAATACCTATTGCAGTATATAATATAGATAATAATAAAACAACTGTCTGCAACATTGGGTTTGCTGATGAGATGCTTGTAGCTAATGCAAAAATTGCTAATCCGTATATTTTCAAATCTTCTACCATTTTTTTGATTAATATTTACAAGAGCTCTTCATTGTAATCGGACTAACTCTTCGTGGCTTGCCTGCCGGCTGGCCTAAACTTGTTTTCTCTCTTATTTTACTTCTTTTTTCTGATGAAGACATTTCACTAGCTGTCTTCGGTGTTTTACTAGATATTCTTTTCTTTGGTCTACAATAAGGCACACCTCTGCTTTCGCTTTTACTTCTACCACAGGGTTTACCTGTACGGACATCTGTCCACTCTTCTTTAAACCATCTTTTTAATGATGCACCTTTTTCAGTTTTTCTTACCTTTTTTAAAGCAGCTCTTTCATTTTTACTAGCCCATACAGCTTTTCTTTGGGCATCACTAACGTAAGGCATTATCCTATATTACCGCCTCTTTTACGGCATTTTGCAATATAACCTGATGCATATGCAGAAGGAAATACTCTATATTTAGCTTTTGCTTTTCTATAGCATGCATCCTTTTTAAGTAAAGGTGACTTAGTGCATGTCTTTGATGTTATTGGAGCGTACTTCATTTTAATTCTTAAATTTTTTAATCTTTAAAGATTTTTTCTTAAAAGGTTTTATTTTTAAATTACTTTCTTTTTTGGTTTGCTTTTCTATCATACCTAATTCCCATTCACCCCATCCAAGCGTTAATGCAGTACCTTGCCAAAGTTCTGTTTCAGGTTGCATTGCTGTATATATATGATCCATTTTTAAAACTATACGATCAGCGGGTAAATTGGTACCAGCAGAAATTACTTTTCCAACGGCTAAAAGAGCTGGATTGTCTAAACTAAATCCTTCTGTAAATACTTTTTCTCTTGATTGCTTATATGTAAATGTCTTACCAGCTGAAACAAGTTTTCTTAATTTAGAATTTATAGGTGGTGATATTGCTGTTGCTTCTATTGCAACTTTAGTATAATCAGGCCTGGATTTTTTAGTTTCTTCTACTATCTTGATAATCATATTCTTAACTGTTGCTGCAGCAGCGCCATAAACCCCCATGCCTCTTAATAATGTATCAGCACTACTATTACCTATTCTATAATATCTTGCTTTCTTATCATCTTCTTCTTCATCATCAAATAGAAGCGCAAATAACCCTTGTTGTAAAGCAGAGAATATAATATTCTGTATTACACTATAATACGCAATCTTACTTATATTTGTCTTCCAATCTCCTCTTCCATTAATTAAATCTAACGTAGCCTTTTTTGTAAGCCTTGCATATTGCATTGGGGTGTTACCAAATGCTAATACAAGTCTACCTAATGAACCTGCTTGTTGCATAGATATTCTATCAGGTCTAGCAGACTGTTGTGTTTCTTCTGCTATTTCTTGAAAGTCTGTAAATGCTTTTTGTTCTGCTTCTTTTTGACTTAATCCTTCTTTTTTGTATTTGTTTATTCTGTTTCTATAAAATGTGGCACCACCAGAAGCAATAGCAAATGAGTCAGCAATTTGTGTTGGTGTAAATCCAAACTTAAGTATTGCAGCAAGCATTGCTTGTGCTTGGTTTTTAGATGTAGCCGCTGCTTTTGCAATTTCATCAGCATTTACATCAGTTTGTAAACCAGAACGTCTTTGTTTTAAAAAGTCTGAATTAAATAATGTTGAAAAATCTTTTACATACTGTGGAAAATTAGCTAATGCTATACCCGCAGCAATTGGATTATTATCACTAAAGTTTATAAAGTTAACAGCAGATAATGTTTGTAATACAGCAGATCTAGCATTAAAGAACATTATTGATCCAACAGAGTTATTAACCCATGATTGAAACCTTCTTTCAATATCACTTGCATCTTTAAATTTGTTTCTACCTTTTTCCATTCTATAAAGCATGTTTTCTAATGCTTTAATATATGAATCACCGTATAATGCTTTTAATTTATTTTTATTTTGATCGTTAAATATCTGATCAACGTTTTCTTTCCATTGAGTTAAATACTCAGCTCTCTTTACATCATTTATATAAGAAACTAAGTCAGTAGTAATATCACCAGCTATCCATTCTGTAGATGGTGGTGGATAACCTTCAGGATTTAAAGCCATTAATCTTTCAGCAAAAGCTTTTAACTTAGGGTCATTTCTTACTATTCTACTATTGTCTCTTAATTCTTGTGAACTTATTCCAGGTATATCTTTATCTTTTATACCCTGTTTACGCCACATATAAATTCTTAATGAATTTTGATTTGTAAATCCGGTTTCATTAACTTTATTTAAACCGCCAGGTACATCTTTTTTAGCTTCTTTTTTAAGAGCTTGCCAGTTACGTAATGCAACTTGCTTTGCGGTTTCATATTGTTGTATGCCGCGAGAAAATGGTCTAAGTAAATTTTCCTCATACCATTTCATTTGTTCATTACCGCCTTGCTTTTTAGTGCCTAATGTTGCATATAATAAACCTACAAAGTCATCTGCTGAATAAGGTATAAAGAATTTTTTACCTTTACCTCTACCCATCATTGTAGCTTTAACAGGCGAAAACTTTTCATAAAATGGTACGCCTGTAGTTTGTTGTAATAAATTATTAAATTCCTTACTTAATGATTTAGAAAGTTTAATATTACCATTTGAATTACTAATATTAAATTCTCTTGCAATATTACCTTTAATATTAGCTTTTGTATTAGTATATTCTATAAAAGATATATTATTTGCATTTATTCCGCCATCTATTTTTGCTACTTTATTATTGAAATATCTATCCCACCAACGTTTCCATCCTTCTGGCATTATATGAGCATATCCAGCCTTATCAACTTTTCTAGCATCTGCGTAAGCCATACCGATTAAAACATAGTCTTCCATAGATTTTTCAAGGTATTTAATAAACCCTTTTTTATCATTTTTTTTAGCAAATTTTGCTGTGGCTTTTAGCACTCTCCTCCATTGTATGTGATTTTGAACTGCGTGCTCAAATTCAACAACTCTTGTTAAAGGATATTTTTTTCCTTCCTTAGTAAACCTAAATATTTGTTTTCCGTTTTTATCTAATAAAGGCGTAGGTAATGCCCCTTGATCAAACCCAATAAATAAAGCTCCTTGTCTATGCCAGTGGCTAGTATCTGTATTGGAATTATTTAACGTTAATTCAAGGAAGTTATACATTGTATTATCTGCAGCAAGCATATCAAAATATTTGCTCCACATATCTCTATATATTCTTTGATATTGTTTTGTGTGTTTAAATATTTCTCCGTTTTTTAATTTCTTTTTAAATTCACTTACTGTTTTGCCAAAAGCATAAGGAGGACTTTTATATGCAGGCCCATCTTGAAGCATGTTATCAGTATTTGCTGTTTTTTGAGCTATTATTTTTTGCTGTAATTGTTTTATTTTTTCTTTAAAAATTTTTTGCTCTTTATCTGTTAATTTTTTATAACCTACAATACCAGCATAATCTATTACATTAGAAGGTCTAACGGAACCTAAGCTTGCTTCAATACTCCCAATATAATTTTGATAAAATTGACTGCGATTAAGAATATTATTTGAATATTCTGCCCAAGCTTTTGAATTATACAATAACTCTTTTGCAGTAACATTAAATTCATTATTTGTATTTAAACTAAATTTAATTTGTGGTGGTGTTGTAATTTGCGGTTCAGTATTAAAAGCTTTTGGATCATAAGCTATAAATATTGTTTCTGAACCATCTGGTATGTCAGCTGGATAGTCATATGTTTCCCATCCTAATTCATTTGCAAACTTTTTATTTAAAGAATTATATAATCTTTTTCTACTTTCTTCCTTTGCGGTAAATGTTATAGAATTTAATTTTTCTTTTTTAATTAAATCTATAGTTGCATTAGCTACAGTTCCAAATACTTTAAACTGATTAGTACGACCTTTTAACGCGTATTCTGTTAAACCCACCCTTTTTGTAGTTGCAGATGCAAAAGCCAATTCCCATGATTTTGGATCATTATTGATAGCCCCATCCTCAATACCTTCAGTCTGCTCAAATATATCGTAGTTGTAACCTGAAGGATCTTTAAATGCATTTATTTCATAATCTATTTCACCTACTTTAAATTTATATATCTTTGCACTTTCCTCTAATGGGTTTAATTGGTTTTGTTCCCATTTACCATCAGCCTTAGTTGTGAGACTAAATTTAATATTAGCAGGGTCAGCCTCATAAATTATATTATCAGATATTAATGAATATTTATTGCTTAATTTATCTAAACTTGTTTTATCAAGTATTTTTGCTAATTCTTGAGATTCTAAATTGTATTCTGTCTTAGCATCATTAATTAAACTTTTAGAAAATTTAAAGTCTTCCGCTCTATCAACTTGCTTAGCTATTAATGATTTAAAGTTTTCAGGTAATACCTCACCTGTAATACCGGCTATGTCTTGGTATTTTGAAATAACATCAGGGTTATCTAAAACTTCCATAGTAGCATCAAAAGCAATTTCTTCTGCCATGCCTTCAACTATAGCTGTTTTTCTAGCCCCTTTAGTTGAACTTTTAACATCAGCGCCTATAAAATATTTAATCCATTCAGCTTTAGATATTTTCTTTTTAACATATACCTTATTGCCTTCTGCTGTTTTCTCTCTAACCTGCTTTCCATTCTTATCAAGAACAGGTTCAGCAAATTCTTTAAACCTTCTATTTATTAATGACTGAGGCATTTTGCTATACACAGATTCAAAATTATCTCTTAAGAAAGCTTCGTAATCAGCTTGCTTACCTACAAACTTAGATAAAGGTTTCTTTAACTCTGTTCTGAATCTTTTTTGCAATTCAAATCTAAACTTAGGATCTTGAGGGTTGGGTAATTTTGTACCAAAAGTTTTTACTACAGCATCTTTAACTTTAGTGACAAGCTCTTCTGATAACCCAATTTGTTTACGTAAACTTTTTATTTCATCTGCAGGAGCAGCTTCTTCTCTTTCAATTGTTTCTTCTGCTGTTACTGTATCAGTAACTCCTTTAGCCTCCGTTACATCTAATTTAAATTCTGTATCTAATATACGGTTTGCCGCTTCAATAGCTCTTTTTGGTAATAAGCTATTTATATAAGCAGCTAATGGAGCACCCTTTGCTTTTTCAGGGGTGTAATCCATTATCATGTCAAGTATACCTCTTTTACCTGTTTCTATTTCATCTCTTAATAATTCAAATTCAAAACCAGGTACGTCTCTGTATCTGTTTACTATTTTATTAGTTATAGGTTTAAACTCATCAATAATATCCATAGCATTAGCAGCCCCTTGTGCTTCGTATATTTCTTGCACTTTTTCTGAAGCCATTGACTTTGAAAATTTTTCAACGTCTTCTTTAATTTTTTCTGGTATTTCTACTCCAACTATTCTTTTAAAATCTTTTTTCTGCGCTACACTTTCTGCAAATTGAGTTAAAAAATCATATACATCTTCTGGAGTATTAAGTTTAAAATTTTCAGCTTCTATTTTAGATGATTTAGAAGATATTATATTTTTTAAAGATTGTCCAATTTTTAATAAAAATGAAACATCTTTTTTATCTAAAACTTTTTCAGAAATAGCATCGATAAAACTTGTCCAAAGTTCTTCTGAAGCAAACTTTTTTTGAGAAGGATCGTTTTGATATTTTTCATACTTTTCTATAGTATCTTTGTATTGCTTATCAGTTATTTCTCCATTTGCTTTTTTAAGCTCTAAAAAACTTTTAAAAGAATTTTCTAATTTATCAAAGTCTTTTTTTGTAAGACCAAATTGTTCTAAAATAGCATGAGTTAATTCATGTACAGGAGTTGATGGATTTATTTGACTAGCAACATTTTCGTATAAAGTTATTTTGCCATTTGCATATTTTCCACCAGGGGGCGCATCGTCGCTTTCTAAATATTTTTGAATTTCTTCTTTAGACATTTCTTCAACAGAAACTTCAATAGGTAAATTGTATTTTTTAATAAATGTTTGTACACCTTGTTTCCATCTAGAATATTGTTGATTTTTTTGTAAAATATCTCCGTCTGATAAAAGATTTTTTGTAGATATAGTTGTTAATTCTTTTAGTCTAGAATCACCACTTTCTAATAAAGCTTGTTTTTTATCTTGTAAAGCTTGTATTTCATTTTTTATTTCTTCTCGTAAAGAGTTCTTAGTGCTTTCACTCATGTTTGAAGCACCTATATTGGTCCATCTTTTTATAGAATTATTTACTTGTCTTTCTAAATCAAATACTTCTTGTTGTTGCTCATATGATAAACGCTGAAACCTGGCTCTTGTTATATCTGTTGTAGTAACAAGTTCACTAATTTTTTGTTGTATGTTCTTTTGAAGTTCTTTTTTATTTTCAGAAGTTAATTTATTATTTGATTCTAACTCAAAAGTTAAATCATTAATTTCTTTTAATGTTTTTTTGATTTTAGCATTATCATTTTTAGTAGATATTGTAGACTGAATACCAGCGTTTATAGCAGCACCTAAATTTGGAACAGCAAAACCAGAACCAAATAAAGCTCCTTGAGCTGCGGCTTCTGATACATTTTCTAAAAGACTTTTATCATCTTTAAATATTAATATATCAGCAGCGTTTTGCGATATTTGCGTAGCAGTTTCTCCTAAGCTTTCTAATCCTATAGACATAGGAGCGGCTCTAAAAGCATTGTAAACAGCCTTACGGCTACCACCTGCTTTTAATATGTTGGTACCAATATTTTGAAGATCACGAACTAATTTTAATGTTGTTAAACCTTCAAATATAGCTTCAGCTCCACCGTGAGCAGCAGATGTTATTACCTTAATCGCATCACTTACATTTAAATAACGAGAATAATAATCAATATTTTTTTGTATTTCTTTTCTTCTTTCAGGGTCTTTTTCTAATTTTAAAGCAGCATCTAATAATGGTAATTCTTTTTTTGCTTTTCTTTCACCTAATTCAAAATCCGACATTTTTGAACCATATCCTGTTGCAAAAAATAATGGAATAGCCGCTTGGCCTGTAAAAGCCATTGCTAATGTAGGTAGCTGATTTGCTAAAGCTTGAGTGCCCCAAACAAATGCTTTATCTAAGCTATTTACATTTTCAATGCTTATAGGTTTTGCTAAATTTTCTTCTGCAAATTGCTGCAAACCTTCTCTAAAATCAATTAAATCATTTGAATAAGAAATTTTTTGGCCTTCTTCTGTTTTTAACATATCTATGGTACTCATTACACCTATAGCTAAATCAGTACCAATTGTTTTAAAAGATTGCTCTGCTGTATCGTAAAAAGAATAACTTCTTTTAAAATCGTCAACTAAATCTTCTGTTCTATTTAAATTAGATAAAGCTCTTCTTCTTTCAATATCTTCAAATTTTATTTGGTTTATTAAATTTTTTCTATAAATAAAATCTTCAGAACTTTTTATATCTGTATTTGCAATATCATTATATTGTGAAATAAGGTTATCTCTTTTTTCAATAGACTTATTTACAAAATTAGTTTGCTCTTCAAGGACTTTTTTATTCTTTGCAAATATTTGTTGTCTTTCATAAGCTGGTATTTTACTTAAAAAAACAGTTTGATTAGCTTGCTTTCTATCTTCAATTTCTTTTTCAGATAAAGTTTCAGATTCTTCAAATAATTTACCATTAGAATTTTTCCAATAATTAAATTCTTCTTTTTCTTCAAGTTTAAATTCACCCTGTTGAAAACGCTTTAATTTAGATTGTTTTTTATTTATAGCTTCTTGCTCTATATCTATATTAGATATTTCATCATATTCTAAAAGTATTTCGTTTTCTCTTTCTTTTGATATAGCTTCGGGTATAAATTCAGTACCAGCTTGTGTACCTGTTTTAGGTGTTTCGGATAAATCCAAAGAAATATTTACCGAAGGAGAGTCCGTAACGGTTAACTCGGGTGCTGCAATATCCTTCACATCCGCACCCGGTGATGTGAGATTTGTCTTTCCCGGCTTACGAGAAATATTGTATTTTTTTATATAATCATCAATACTTAATGATTTTTTTTTGGCTGCTTCTTCTACTTCAAGCAAAGTATATTCTTGATTTTCAAATTCAAAAATGTCTTCCATATTTATTTAATTTAAGGTAAATTTGACTTTGTTGTTGGTGGTGGAAATAAAATAGAGTTTTGTTTATTTATATCATCTATTATAAATAATGATTCATCAGTAATATTATTTGTAATTTTATTACTCATATCCATCCCTTTTTGACCTTTAATATATTCAGATAATAAAGCTTTTAATCTAACTTTATTATTTAAATCAATTCCAGAAAGTTCTGCTGTTTGTTGGCCTTCAGAAGTAGTTCTAGCTGTATATTCTAAATATAATTTACCATTTCTAATTTCACTACCTGTTATTAATTTACCACCAATTTTAGTATTGTGAAGCATTGAAAAATCGTAATTACTCATTGCATCATTTAATTCTTTTGTATAATCTTCTGCTAATGATTTTAAATTTTCAACATTTTCAGTTCCATCACCCTTAGGGTCTTTTGGTTCAAAATAAGCCTTGTAAGCTTCTTCAGCTCCTTTAGTTAATTTATCTTTTATAAATTCTTGTAATTTTATTTTAATATCAGGATTATCAATTTTATCAGGATTTTCATCTTTTAATTCTTCTTTTAATACGTCTATATCTACATGATCTTTTTCACTGCCGTATTTAAATTTATCAACAGCTAACGTTAAATATTGCATATCAGTTAATTGTAATTCCTCAAATCCTGAATCAATTTCATAGGCTATAGCAGACCGGTCTTTTCCTTCTGAAGCTATTTTTTTAGCTGCTTTTTGAGTTGTCTTTAATAAATCATTAAAAGCTATATGTTCTTGTTCAACTAATCCAAATCCTTTTGATAATTCACTTATAGGCTTTCTTATTTCTTTGCCATTAATATTAAATATTGCATCTTTCCCTTCAAATACAAAATCTCCTGCTATTCTAGCTTTATCTAGCTCTAAATCTTTCTGAGAGTTAACCGAGCTTAGCATATCTGTTTTGTCTATAAAATCAACCATGCTTTCTTTATATTCTTCTTTCCAAAAAGTTAATTTGTCAACTTCACCTTGAAGTTCATTCATTGCGATTTGCTTCTGCATTTTGCTTAAGTTAGGATCATTTGCAATTTCATATGACTGAACCTTCAACGCACTAGCTTGCTTATTAAGCCAATTCATAGCTTGAGGTGGTGCGCCTTTGAAACTAGGTAATTTGAATTGAGCTAATAATTTAACATTAAAATCTTGTCTATCTTTTAATGCTTTTTGAAAATCTTGCTCTCTTTTTAATTGTAAAGCTCTGTTTCTAGCTAGAGCAGCTTCACCACGCATAACAGCACGTGTAACATTACTAGTGTTAATAACTCTGCCTTTTCCAGTTCCAAGCGCTTGTCCAATTAATTTTGTATCTAATGCCATAATATTTTATTTTAAAATATGCCGCCTCCAACAGCGACCCTTCCAGCCCCAACAGCTAAGTTAGCTATTCCACCAACTAAACCTTCAGTAGCTTGTTTTCTCGCTTCGTCTGCTGCTAATTTTCTTTGAGCAGCTGTTTCATACATATCTTCTGTTCTAGCAAATTCTTTTTCTTGCACATATTGTGCACCTGCGGCTCTTGCTCTTTCTAAACTTTGTTGTCCTTGTGCTCTCGCCATTTGATTAGCAGCCTCTTGTTGACCTATACTAGCTGAAGCGGCCTGCAAATTTCTAGATTGTTGTTGTGCTAAGCTTTGCGCTAAAGCAGCAATACCAGAACTACCTGCTGCACCTTGTAATTTACCTAATGCACCAGCTAAGCCTTGTTGTTGTTGTTGGGCAGCAAATTCAGCTGCTTGTCTATTTACTGTTAAATCTTCAAAAGTATTAGTTAAATTTCTTGATGGATCTTGAAATTGAAAAGATTCATAAGCTTGTCTTTGCGTGGCTAAATCAGTTCTAGCTGCTCTTTGTTCTTGTCTTCTAGCTCTACCGCCTATAAGACCACCTGCTATTCCAGCTAATCCTTCAGCTACTTGTCCAAAACCGCCAACATCAGTTTTTGCTGCTTGTCCTAATTTTTCTGCAAATGTTTTTGGTGTTTCAGTTTTGGTAATGTCTCCTGCAAGTTCTATATTGCCTGTTGTATTATCAAATCCCATAATATTTTATTTTTAATTACTACTTATATTTACTTCTGAATTTACAGCAAATAGCTCTGTAAAATCTGTTGAATCGTTTTCTAATGTTACAGTTGCATGATAACCAAGCAATCCACTAGTATTTATTACATTATTTTTAGCAAACATAAAGAAACTATTTGCTTCAGGACGTACGTTAGTATCAGGAACTTCAACACCTATTACTGTTCTAGAATCATCTATACTTAAACACTGCCCAAATTCCAATACATTGTCATTTTTTTGAAAATATATAGTATCACCCGTTTGTAACGATTGGTTCAATGCATGCTGAAATGTTAATGTTGTAATTGCCATCTTATTTTATTTTTAAGTTAGAGGACTATAATTCCCTGGATTAGGTAAAGGTGCACCCGGATTGCTAATATCGTAAAATCTATTACCAAATTTATTTCCAAAATTCTTTTCTAACAAAGTTTCGTCATTACCAGCACGTTTAGGGAATACAGTTTGTACTATTGCAGAACATACTATTGCTTGCCCGTGATTATCATATTGAGTATCATCAACTCTTATTAAGAAATGTACCATTGCTCTTATTTTAGCACCTGTAGGAGCAAGGAATAAATTTGTTATTTGATAGTCTATAACAGTTCCTTTTGAAATATCATGATTCTGATAAAATAGTGAAGGATTTGTTACTGATCCAGTTATGCTTCCTGAAATTCTTATAGAATTAGCTGTAGTAGCGGCAGGATCATTATCACAAACTAAATTACCTATTGAACTTGCTTGTGGCAGCGTAAATGTTTTTATTTCACTAATATAAGTGCCTCTGCGTCCTCTGCCTCCTTCAAATTTAAGACGCACAATAGAATTATTGGTAAGCCTATACCATCTATCATGACTTGGATTGGTTCCATTAATATCATTTTCTAATCTAATAGAATCTCCGACGTCTGGTAATATATTAGTTCCATTATGATAATATGTTTTATCAATTGGAAAAGATTGGGCAGCTATTTCAGCTAATGAGGGGATTGGTTTGTAGATCGCATGACCCCGTGTGCTCATTTGAAATGGCGTTAATGAATTAATAGGCAAAGCATTAGGGTTAGGTGGTTGAGGTGTATTAGGATTTGTATTTTGTGCGGGTGTAGTTCCTGGTGTTACGGTAGGTTGTGGTTTTGGGGTTGCAGCTTGTATTATCTCATTAGTTATTTTATTAACTTCTATTCCTCTATAAAAAATAGTTGTTATTATTCTACCAACTCTTTCAAAACCTGTATTATTTTCTTGTGTTGTAAAAGTTGCTCTGTTTAAACCTACTTGTCCTGATGTTCTTCTTAAATCAATCCAACTAGAATTATTATCAACTACAGCTTCCCATTTATATTGAAATGCTGCTAAATTAGATGGTCCAGTTCCTGTAATATCTAAATATCCACTTCCTCCATCTGAGTATTGTTCAATACTTTCTGTTGCTGGTTGGCCATAAAAAGGAATTTTTGTTATAATATTATTTGGATCGTCTGAATCAATTGAAGAAAATGAAGAAAATTGTGTTATAAATTGTGCTTCAGTAGAATGCGGGAAATCATCATCAGCGTCAGCAACTCCATCACCGTCACTATCAATAGTTGAAGGATCTCTTTGTTCTATTTTTACTATAGCTGTATCAAAAGCAGGTAAAAAATTCATACCTGGAAATGCTGTAACTTTAATAACAGTGGATCTACCAACAGCGCCTATAGTAAATACATTTACTTCAAATGGATTACTAGGATCTACTGGTAGTATTGGGCCAACAACACCTGCTGAACCAATAACTTCATATGTGGGGGTATTGACTGGTCCTGACTGTGTAACTTTTGCAATGATTGAGCCAAACTTAGTAGTATATATTTCTTTATCAAAAGATATAGTTCTTGTTGCTTTTTGTATTGTAACTTTTATTGTTTTTGTTGCAGGTAAATAAGTTATAACACCTTTGGTTACTTGAGGTGCTGATATAATTATTTCTGCTGTTCCAGCATTTTGTATAGTTACCTTACCTGAACTAGTAGAAGTTATTACATTTTGAAGAGGAACTGATTTAACTACAAATGATAAATTTGCACCTGAACGTGTAGTTGCACTAACTTGAAAATCAGGATCGCCATATACTCTAGTTATATCATTTGCATCAATTATAGTATTTATGCTTTTAGAACATTGCTCAAATCCTTTTACTTTATCAATACCATTTATAGTAGATTTATTTAATATTACTAATTTATCACCGCCTACTATTTTAAATTTATTTTGAAGAATAGCACTACCATCAGTAGCACCAATTCCTGAATCATTAATATTAGCTATATAAGAACCTTTTGTAATTGATGAATCTAAAGGATCCGCATTAAATAATCTATATTTAACTATTTGCTTGCCTTTATGAGTATCACAGTTTCCTTCTTGTAGTTCTATTATATGATAACTTTCTTCAGTAGCAAAATCAAATTCAACAGTACCTATAGCTTTATCAGGAACTGCATTTATATTAGCTAATATATTTAATGTTAATTCTGTTTTATTTGTATTTAGCTCTATGTGATCCGTTACTGCTACAGAATTTCCATTTATATCTGTATATGTTCCTGCAGTGGCTAAACTTAATTCATTATCTAATAAGTTTATTACATGACCTAACGTACTAAAAATTTTCGTATAATCAGAGTTTTGTGTTAATGTTCTATCAATAACAAATGTTTTTTGAAACAAAAATTGTTGGTTAGAAGAGTCGGTTAGTTTGCCTAATATTAATTTATCTGTAAATAATCTATCTTCGTTATCAAGAGGATCATACACTAAGCTATAATCACTTAATGGAGGTTGTATAGATTGCGTTATTTGATCTTTTGGTACTATGTTTATAGTTTCATTAGCCGGCGGCATATTAAAGCTATTAGGAATCATTTTTACAACCAACTCACTATTTATTACTGAAATATCAACAGTATTATTTAAAGCATATGTAGCTGTAACATTATTATTACCACTATCTATTATTTCAAAATCATTAGAACTTATATTGTTTATAAATTCAAATCCACCACTTGGTGTTAGTGTAAATAAATATTCATTTTCAATAGTCTGGGGAGCTAAACCTGATGGGCCTATTATTGAATAAGTTGAAGAAGGTGCAAATGTATAATTTGTTGTAGTAACTCCTGCTGCGGTAACATTACTATATCCTAATTGTAATGTTATTTGTTCATTTACAAAGTCAGTTAAAAATAATATAATTTTATTATTACTTGTAACTTTGTCTATATTTATATTACCAGATAATGTTACAGTGTTTGCGGAATTATCTAATACTAAATTTAAATCAGTAAGTTCTGTATTGTCTGTTGTATTATCAAAAATAAAATCTTTTTGTTTTACTTGTGATTTTAAAACATAATTAGCAGAAGGTAAATTTAAAACAAAAGAAAAGTCGTAGTTAATAGCATCATTACTCGTTGCTTTAAACACACTTTTATTACTCATAGTATTATTAAATTGAGAAAACATAGTAATCTCATGAGTACTTTTCTGAGTTTTAGGTATTTGTATAATATTTTCAAAATTAGCACCATTTACTGTGTCTTGCCCAGGTGTTAATGTTATAGTGAATAAATCAGTAATATTTGATGAATCAAAGTTTATTGGTATTTGATGAATACCTGTATCTGGTATTACAATGTTATTTATATTGTCTATAGGTCCCCCGTTATTTTCTAATTCATATGAAAATGCACTTCCTGGGTCACCATAAATACTTAAAATTCTATTATAATCTTGATTAATTAAATCATCTTTATTGATAGATGATAATACTAATTCTTTAGTAGCTACAGTAGCCGCAATTGCTATTGCAGAAATTTCATAATCAAAATTTGTTATATTAGAAGTGCCTATTTGTATTCTTTCAGTAACTGTTACACTTCCATCATCATTTTGCTTTTTAGTTAATTGTACATTAGGATTATCTGTTTTTATACTATCAAATAATATTTCGTTACCTGGATCAGGAATTAATGTTCTTTTTGCTGTAATTTGTAGTGTTTTTGTATTTCCGCTTATATTATAAGAATCATCAGGAATACTAGAACTTACTTTACCTGTTTTACTAAAACTATAATTACCTGTTATTGATACATTTTCTTTTTCAGCAAAATTTATTTTACATAATTCTATTTCAACCGTTTTATCTTCAGTAGGGTGTGATTTTATACCATGCGTATACTCTACGATTAAATCTTTGCCAGATTTAGTTACAACAGCTTTAGGTATATTTAATTTATTTGCATCTAATATATACCCATTTTTTGGTGCTATTTTTATAGATACAGTTGGTGATAATTTAGTTCCAGGCGTATTTGTTAAAATAACAGGATTAGATATGTATTTAAAAGTATCATTAGGTGATATTTGAAATTTTAATTCGGTATTAACCGCTGCGGAAAGACCAGCAAAAGCAGTTATATTTCCTAATCCTTGTAAGTTAAAACTTTTTAAATCTAAATTAGTATAGTTCTTTTCTTCACCTTTTACATACGCAAAATATTTATTTTCTTTTTCTACAAAATATAAGTTACTTGATTTTTCTTGATCTGTAACTATATTAGCTTGCCAACCTTTTGTTCCTTCGTAACCTAAAGTTCTATATTTTTTTATAACAGATGGATCATCATTAATTTCTAATTGTACCTTAGAAGTGTACTGTACATTATAAAAATTATTATGAGGTACATTAGATGAATCATTTTGCCAAATATCTCCATTATTATATGTATAATAAATGTTATTTAATGATATAGCATTTTGAGGTATAAATGATTTTCTAGTTACCCATCCATTTATTTGCTCATCAAAACATACAGTATCTCTTCCTAAGAAAGAAATATTATATAAACCATTATTGCTATCATATGAACCTAATAAATATGAATTGTCTTGTACTGAATTATAACATTCACTACCAAAAAATCTATCATTAAAGAAGTCACTCATAAAATAATTACTAATAACCTCCATACCATCTAATGATAATCTTATTACAGCACCTCTCATTTTATCTGTAAAATAACATCTAAAACCATAAGCTGCAAATGATTCTGGGTTTGTAGATATACCATATTCACCTGCATAAGGCTGAGCATCACCTATAACTTTATTAGTAGCAACAATATTCATATTGCCATCAGCGTTATAAATAACATCTTTATCTGCGTATGCTCGTACAATTTTATCTTCACAGAGCATGATTAATCTATCATCCCATGCATGCAATTTTTGTATAGAGCCATATGACGGTAATAAATCTTTTGTTATAGGGTAAGCTACATTAAATTCATTAGATTTATTTAATCCACTTCTTGAATTTATTATACCTGACCATATTATACCATTAAACTTATGTTCTTCTTTTATTTGATCTGTTATTGGCGCTGATGCTTTTACTCCTGGTTGAATAAATGGTGAATTAAAGTCGTCTCTTATTCTATTAGACTCAACTCCATTACTAAAATTAAAACAGTTAAACCATTTTATTTTTAAAGAATTACCGTGCTCAGATATATCAAATGCTTTTTCAGTTTCGTAATAAATATCTAAATCAGTTTTATTTGGCTTTGGCTCTGTTTCAAATATTGCAGGATTTTTAGAAAAAGGTATTTTATTATTATCAAAGTTTTCTTCAACAATAGTAAGCTTTATTGTTGATAATGAACCAAGCGCTGGTAGTGGTGGTAAATCTTGTGTTTTTACTATATCTTCAGTATCAACTCTTACTATTTTTAAATTTTTCTTAAGTATTGAATATAGTCTTCTTCTGCGTTGACTTTCATAACCACCAAATGTAGTTTTTTCTGGCGTTGATGTAGATTGTATTTCATATATATTATCTGAGTCTTCATTAATATAAAATTTTGTACCTATATCAAATTTTTCAAATGCATCTAAACTTGCCTGTTTATGGTTTAACATAACAATACCAAAAGCAAAATCACCTCCTGGATTATTATTACTTATAAACAGTGGAAACTTTGGATTATCATCTACATCATTTTTAGGTAAAACTCTTTTATTTTTCTTTTTATCAGAATGCCTGTCCACACCTGCTAAATCAAAAGACTCTAAATCGTAATAATCTGTATTTGATGAATTATTTATATATAATAACTCTTCATTAGCAGCTACTTTAATAAAAAATCTACCATCAAATTCTTTATCACCTGCTGCTGAAAACTCTTCTGCTATTTCTAAATTTACACCTAAACCGTTTGAGTCTCCTATATTACCAGCCGCATCATAAAGAACATTAACATCATCATTAAAATCTCTATCAAAAGTTAATTGTACTTGAATATCATTATCACCACTACTACCAGAATCTGCATAGTCTATGCTTACAGATGATATTTTGTAATAATCTGTTTTTTTATCACCAGAAATAAATCTAACAAATTTTCCATTTTGTAAATTAGCTAAATATTTTTGAGGTACCCCTTCATTGGCGTTAGCGGTGGTGTTTAAAACAAGACTATCATAATCAACGCCTTTAAAGGCTTGCATTATCTTTACAGATCTACTTCTTTTTTTAGGTAATGAACTAGCTGGTGCATTATTTATATTTAATATAGGAGTAACATTTGATCCAGAAATATTGTCAGAAAACTTAATATCACTTAAAATTTCAATAGCTTTTTTTCTTTGTGTAATAAAAGCTGGTGCTTCATTAAAAACTTCAATAACTTTAAATCTATTATTATCTGTTGAAACAGCTTCATCTGTTCCGTGTTTTTTCTTTAATAAAATAGAATCATCTTTTGATACTTTGTTTCTTTCATTTGAAGAAAAAGAAATATAAACAAATCCGTTTTCTTTATCTACATAAAATCTATCAGCGGCTAAATTGTAATATTCAGAAGAAATATCTTTTATATAATACTTAAAATATTTTGCCCATGCTGGCGGTTTTGATTTTAATGCAATATTAAATTCATTAGATACTGTAGCTTGTGTTTTGTCTATAAAAAATGAACCTGTATCATTTGAAAGTATAGGTGAATGTCTATTATATTCATCAATATAAGAAACACCTATTTGGTAATTTCTATTTGATTTTATACTTTGCTTTCCAAATCTTTGAGAAATAAATACATCAAATTCTGCTGGGTTATAAATATCATAGTTTTGCTTATAGTTACCAAATATTATTCTATTTGAAGTTACTTCTTGTGATTTTGCTTTTTTAGGCACATTATCCCATGATCTAAGTAACTGATCATTTGGTAATACTGAATGTATTTGTTCTTTAGTTATTTCATAAGTATCTTCAAAATCTATTCTTTTTATTGATTTTAAAGTATATATATTTTGATTAGCGCTTTCTTTATATAGTATTTCTATTTCTGAAACATTATCATCTCCAGTATCAAAATCAGATAGTTTAACTATTCTAAGCTGGTTTTCCATTGATGTATTGATACCTTCTTTAGCATTGTACTTAAATGTGTCACCGGGTATAAAAGCAACTTCAGAAAAAGGTGAAATAGATGAATATTCATTATCATTATATTTCCATCTATAACCAAATCTAACAAAAGATAATTCATGAATTGGCTTCTTTTCTAATAAAGTAAATGTGGCTTCATAATTTAAGCTATAGTCTATATCAGCATCTTTTGTTGTTAATGTTAATGTTATGCCAATAAAAGAAATTAATTTTACAGTAGCTGTAAGTTCAATGGTTTCAACAGTTGGATTTTCTGCTGTTATTGTTATAGTATCTCCTACTTTCCAAATGGGTAATGTTTTAACAGGTATAAATAAATCATCACCAACATCAACGTTTATATTATTATTTTGAAAATTAGTTAAAAATGGTATTGTAGTAATACCTGAATTAGTTAATGTATTAGATAATGATAATGTAGGTGCACTCATTGGCACTTTTTTAGCTAAACTAATATCATCTTCTGTAAAATTTCTTGTATTAGTAAATATATTACCATGCACATCTTTATCATCAAACAATACTTTTGTTTGTGTTTCAAATATATTTACGTTATTTGATTTTTGTGACTCTGTATATTTTTTAAATCTTGAAATATTTATTTTTCTCGGACCATTTAAATTATCTGTCCAAAAAAGCATATCATCTATAATATTAATACCTGTTATAATATTACTTTTTGAAAAATTTAATACACTTTTTAGTGAAAAATCTACATTTAAGTCAACACCTCCATATGCTTGTCCAGAATAATGTATATTCTTAAATACAAGTAAATCATTTTCTTTTCTTATTACCGTATCTTTTGGTATAGATATTTTTATATATGGATTTTCACAATAAAGATCAATATTATTTGAAACAAGCGTTTCATCATTATTGCTATTTGGAACGTTACCAAATATTGTACTTATATCTGTATTAGATATATTATCTAAAATTAATTCGTTATCAGAATTAGAATCTATAATTGTAGAGAAAAAAGTTTTTGTACCAGCACTTTTTGTGTCAATTAATATAGGTGATATTTCTTTTTGTATTTGGTCATATTCATATATGCCATCTATATTATCTGAAGTTACAATCCAATACAATTTATCTTTTAAAGTATAAACTACAGAACCTAATACTTTTGCATTTTTTAATTGTAATGAAGAAAGTTGTTCATTACCTAATAAATTTTCTATTGCACCAGCATTAGCACCTTCTGAAGAAGACACATGTATATTAAGAGCATCTCTATATGCTCCATTTTCAACTAATCTTTCATCGCTATCTTTATCCATCTTCCCCTTAAGGAAAGTATGCTTAAGCTCTGCCATTTATTAATGTTTAATTTGTTTAGATTTACCTCTTAGTTCCTGAATAATTTCATTAGGACTTAGCTTTGCTAACCTTAATTTTGCATTTCTTATTGATGCTCTTTTTTCTTTTTTAAACCTATTAACTTGATATTCAGGTATATTTGATTTAGCAGATACAAGGCCGCATGCAATTATTTTATACATTGCTTCTTCTGCAAATTTATGTATTTCCATATCAGCGTCTGAATGTAGACCATCTGATATATATTTAAGAACAATAATACTACCAGCTAAATCACCACTAAAACTTATTAAACCAAATTTATCATTTATTAAGTAAGATCCGTTTTTATTTGCTAATGTTGGATCTATACCATATCTAGCTCCTTTGTCTACTGTATAACCAAAACCTTCTTCTAAAAAATCTATTTCATTTCTATTTGCTACATTACCTTTTGTAGCATCTAAAAATCTATCTGCAGTTACAGATTGAGAAGCTATTGTTGGAAAACCATCAAAGTCAAATATATAGTTATAATCTATATCTTGTTGTATTGAGCTAGGGTCTGCTGAAACAGAACTTTTTTGTATTGGGTATAAAATACCTTTAGAATTAACAAAACAAATTTCAACAATATTTACGAAGTCATGAGGTATAGCTATTGATAAAGATGGAGGTAATTCTATTTCTTGAGTTTTTATATTTCCAAGAGTATCATAATTTAATTCAGCAAGACCACGTTGAGCATGGTATAATACTTCCGATCTTTTTGCACTTTTAATTATTTTGTCATCTCCAACCTGAGAAACAATAAAATTATTTACAATATCCTTTAAACTAATAAATTGGTACTGCCCCATATTATTTGAGGCGTAATGTTGTACTGGTGTTACTTTAGCTAAAGCCATTTATTAAGATTTTTCTTGAGTTATTTTTTTATTCTCTTTAGCTTCTGCTAATTGAATAATTTCAGCTTGTTTTATTACAATTCCAGCATAGCTTAATATTTTTATAACTAAATCAGATACTTCAGATTCATGTACTTCAAAATTTTGAGCATCTAAAGCACTTGGATTATAAAAAGCTTCATTGTTAACGGTATTATAAGTCCAGTTAACTGGTGCAGGTTTTCTTACATAAGTACAAAATATTTCTGAAATAATAGAGTTTGGAAAAACAGATATGTTATTTTCTTCTCTAATGTACATAGGGTAAGATACTGTTGGAGCTGTTAACGGAGATTGAGAATAATACAAATATTCTTTATTAGTTACTTGTTCTACTTCCGTTATTTTTTGAAAATTAATTGAACCTACCCTGTATAAGTTAGAAGGTAAATTAAATTTATTTGTAGAGTATACTAGTGGAATTTGTTGTACTTTAAATAAATCAATTTTTTCTTTTATATTTTTTACAATATTAGCGAACTCATTTGTTATTTCGCCTCTACGATTATATTGATTTAAATCATAAAAATATTGCTCAAATATTTCGTTTTGAGCTTGATTAGCTAAAAGATTAAACTCTTGTGGAGTCATATATCCTCTGTTTTCCTTATTAAGTATTGCCAATACTGTTTGGTATACTGTATCTACACTAACCATATTATTTTTTTTATTATAATGAAAAGGGCCACCTTAAATGACCCTAATCATTATAAGATATTCCTATTTTAATTTTTTCTGTATAGACTTATAAACTTCTGTTCCTTCATCTGTTTTTAACCAACCCGCAAATGCAGAATATGGATTTTCATCAAATGGAACAGTCATTAATTTTTTATTATTACTAGCCCAGTGAAAAGACTTTTGATCGCCTGATAATTTAATTACGCCTGCTTCTTCAGCTTTAATACTAAAATTGCGTAATTGTACGTTATCATCCTCAACTAATGCTAAAAAAGTATCTGGATTTCTTTTTGCAAATAATAATAGGTCTCTTTTAATTTCTGAAGAAGTCATTTTAGAAACACTAGAGCCCATTTCAACTCTTAGTACTGCTTCTGCATGATCAACTTCTAAATCTTTTGCTAAATTCAATGCTTTTATTTCTAATTCAATATCAAAAAGCTCATCCTTAGCCACCGCTACGTTATCTAATTCATAATATGTTCTATTTAACTGCGGATGATATAATGAAAGTAGTTTTTGTAAAGATTGTTGTGCTTTAGGCACAAATAAAGATCCATCTTTAAAAACTATATGCTTTAAAGTAGACATTCCGTCTTGTTCATCTCTAAATGGTGAATTTTGATTACTTGCGTATCTTAATTCTTTATTTTGTCCTGTTTCTTCATCAAACCACATTAAAGGGTTTCTTGAATGATGTTTAGACGCTAATGTAAAAGTTATAGGTGTTTTATCACCTTTTAATATATAAGTTCTATCCTTAATTTTCCAAGCCTTAGCTTGTGTAGCTTCTTTTGTTGCCATGATATAATATAATAAGATTAATAAAAAGTAAAGACTGAGGCGCCTTATGACGCCCCGTTCTTTACATTAGTAATTACGATTGAGTAACAGACTTGAATAATACAAAGTTGTTTGCTCCTTGTACACAAAGACATCTTTCAGATAGGAATTGTACTTCCATCTTGTCAACATCGCTCGTGAAGTTTCCACCTACAGACCCAGTGATCCAAGATTTCATCTTTCTATCGTCAGCTTCAGAAGCTCTATAACGAACATGTAAGAAAGGACGCTTAATGTTCTTACCTAAAGTTTGATCGTATACAGTTGAAGTACCAGCAGGCACCATTATACCATCAATATCTTCAGTAAGACCACGTGTAGCGGCGTCATTTAGATATTTCCAGTCAGTTTTATAAAAGTCATAAGAACCTCTTCTAAATCCGCTGAATCCTAAATTAAGTGCCATATCCTCACTATTATTAAATACTCCGTAAGAAGTACCTCCGTTATAATGAGCATTTACAGCTCCTAGCATATCATCAAATGCAAGTGCAGTTGCTCTGTTTAAGAAAAGCATGTTTTCTTCAATAGCACCTTGCTTATCAAGATTTTTAAGTATTTCATCAAAATCTTGTAGCGCAGTTCTATCAGCACCTGCGTTAGCTAATGTAGCTTCACCTGAATTAAAGTTCTGATAGATATTACCTCTGCTTTCAACAGCAGCAAATAAACCTTCAGTACCTTTATATGTAGCAGTAGCAGCAGCAGAACCTGCAGCAGCTAATTCGCCTTCTACCATTGACATTTCTAAGTAATCTTCAAAACGTAGTCTTGTTTCATGCTCAGATTTTAAATACCATAGGTATCCAGATGCTCCATTTTCAGTAGTTACTTCAACCCATCCAATTTGTGCAGCGTCAGATCCAGAAATCTCATATTTATCTTTAATGATAATAGGGGAGTTACTGAACTGCTGGAAACCAGCATCAACAGATCCTTGCATTCCTGCAGTACCTTTGCCAAATTCAGAACCATATACAAATACCTTTACAGATACAGCACCTCCGGTTGAAAGCCCTGCAGCATCAAGATCAGCACCACCATAAGCAGCAACTGTAAATGTAGTAGCGTCTGCAGCAGTAACAACTCCTTTTACAGTAACAAGCCCTTCAGCAATTGCTACGGTCTGTCCAATTCTTACGGCATGGTCAGCTTGAGTAATAATACCAGTTGCAGTATCAGCAGATGCGCTATCGTACGCAATATGTAATCTTCCTTGCTCTGACCAAATAATTTGATCTGAAGCAGAAGGAATCTCAGCCCCTACCATTCTTAGAAAAGAAGATACAGATCTGTTACCATATCTTTCAACTTCTTTTTCATAAACATCTGGTAGGAATTGTTGTGCAAATGTTCCGCCTCCAGAGACAGAATCAAATGTCAGGTAATTACCTGAAAAAAGTGTTTTAGTAGGTGAAGGCGTTAATCCTGCTGGAAACGATCCACCTGTAGAAAATAATCCCATTTTAAGTTTGTTTAAATATTAATTTTTAATTTTTACTCTTAGTTTTGAACTATCATCTCCGCTTATTGCTCTTATTTTTATACCAGAATCTGTTGTTACAGCTTCATGAGTTTTTCTACCTTCCATATCTATGTTTTTAGATTTGGCCATAGAATTCTTAATCGCGTCTGCTTTACCTTGCTCATAAAAATGATTAGCTATAGCATCTGCGTTCATTGCTGTAAACAAAGCTTTATGGTATCCTCTTGCATCATTTAATTCGTTATTATTATCAACAAACTTGCTGACAAACTTATTTATGTCTGACTGCTGGGATTTAACGCTATCAACATCTTTTACATTGAATCTATACCTATTATCTCCAACTTTATATTCAAAACCTTTGAATTCATTAGAAAATAATTGATTTGTTTTTTCAGAAAAAATGTTTCTTTGTTTTTCAAGCAATTGTTGCGTTGATTCTTGTTCAGATTTATAATTATTAAAGAAATCTACCGCTTCTTTTTGATCTGATGTTAACTTAGAACCTAACTTAAGTTCTTCGTAATATTTATTTTTCAGATTTGAAAGATTAGACTTTGCGTCTGCAATAGCCTCTTTAAACATTAATTTTTTTCGCTTTATATCTTTTTCTTCATCAACTTCTTCATCATATGAAAAGTTGTCTTCAATTAAAAAGTCAACTTCATCAGAAGCTAAATGAGGTTTTGTTTGATGATAGTATTCACGCAATAGCTGCATGTCCTCCATATCATCATAATTTTTATTAAGATTTACATAATCTTGCACTGAACCACCAGTTTCTTCCATAAATTGAACTAATTTTTCAACATTTTCTGGTAACTGCTTGGCTTCTTGATTATTATTTACATCTTCTACATCTTCTTTAAGCTTATTAGGTATATCTTTTATTTTATCTGCTAAGCTTTTTTCTTCTTTTATCTCTTCTTCATCCGGTAAGCGTTCGAGCACCGCATCTTCATTGTTATCGGGCTGACTTTCTCCGGCAGGTTTTTCATCTGTTTTTTCGATGTTTTGTTCTTGTACCTCTCCGCTAGTTTCGGATCCGTCGCGTACAGAAATCTCATCTGTGCTTTGCTTTTGAACGGCATCTGTTTCTTGGTTTGTATTACGTAAATCTATTTTAATAGTTCCATCTTCGGCAACTGATACATTATCAGGTGTTTTAGATTCTTCAGCAGCTTTACTTTTTTCTTCTGCTTGTTGTTCAACTGTCTCTTGCACAGCTTCTTCAACCGGTGTTGTTTCTTCTGACATAATAAAATATTATAAAATTAATAAATAGGGTTTTTATCTTGGCTCAAACATTTCTAAGTTAAATCCGCTACCCATGGTATCATTACCGGCAGATTCAAATGCTTGCTCTCCTTTTCTATCCTTACGTTGTTCTATAAGTTTAGATTGTTGTGAGGCTTGTATTCTAGTTCTTTCGTCTTTACGATCCTCTTTATATTTTTCTTTATCAGTTAGCATTTCGCTATCTTTATTTTTTATTGCCATACTTAAATCAAACTCATATTTCATAAGTTCTTTCTTAAGTTCTTTTTCTTGCTGTAATTTTCGCATTTCAAGATTAGCTTCAATTTCTGCTAACTCAGCTTTTTGTTGTGAGATAGCTTGATTTTTTTGCATTTCCATTTGCGCAGCGGCTTGAGTTGATTGAGTATTTGCATTAGCTTGTGCTTGAATATTTGCTTGTGCTCTTTCTTGATCTTGCTGTAATTTTTTACGTCTTCTTAATTTTAATAATTGATTAGCTAATTTTATATTTTTTATTTCTCTAATATCAATAGCGTCCTCTAAATATATTTGATCTTTAGCAAGAGCCTGCTGTATGTTATTTTCTAATAACTGTTTTTCTTCTTCATCTGGAGTTAATTCTATAAATATACCAAAGTCATGAAGATGCATATTCTTAATATCATCTAATGTTGCTACATTAAATCTTCCTATACTGGATATAAAAGAATCTCTTGTTGGTGAAAATTCTAATATATCAGAAACTCTTAAACTAATAGCTTCAGCTGTTTTTGCCGTAAGATATAAGCTTGATTGCAGTATATGTCTTGTAGCGGTATTAGAGTTTGCTGCTGCTAATTTTTGAACACCAACTAAAGCATTCTTATCAGGCATTGAACCATCTCTTGCTTCATTTAACCCGGTAACGTCACGTATCATTTGTAAATAGTAATTATACGTATTAATTAATGATGATATTTTATTGTTACCGCCATTAGAAGTTAACTCTTGAATAGGAACTCTACCCGCATTCATATCTCCATCAGTGGTCATTGATCTACCAATAACTGAACCTGTTTGAAAAAACATATTCAATGCTTCTTGAGGATTATAATTCGTGCCATTGCCCAAATCAATTTCAGCTAATCCATCTGCATCTAAATAAACTCCATCAGGTATCATTCTTGACATAACCTGTTGTAGTTTTAAATGTGTTAATTGAATAGTATCTGCAAATGCAGTTATTCTACTAACTAATGATTCAATTCTTCCTTTATATATACGAGGAGCAACTACATTATAATTCATCATTACTTTTGTAGTATCACTTTTGGGCCTAATCATATTTTTTGATAGTTCCCATTTTAATAATTTTCTTGTTCCTAAAACAAAAGCTCCGTCATATACAACTTCAATTGATCTTGATTGCTTTGTAAATAAAGATCTATTATCCTTAGGTGGATTAAACTGATCATTTTTTTCAATAGCTTTATCAGCTCCTGTAGCTGTTTTCTTTAGTTTAAATACTTCGTTATTGTAAGTTTTATAATTAAAATATAAAACCTGTATTGTATTAGCATCTAAAACACTGTCCTCATTAATATATCTATTATGAGATGCTGCTGTTTGTGTACCTTGATTAGCTATTTCTTTTAAATCAGAATCATCTAAATTAGGAAATTGTTGTTTTAATTCATTAATAGTTACTGATCTTACCTCCCCTATATAATATATGTCATCAAAATAAGGTGAATGAGTATAAGAATAAACAATATCCGCAGGATCTACATATTTTATTTTTATTCCTTCTGAATTATTAAATTCATTTTTAACACACCCTATACCTATAACAGCTAAATCATAATTAACTCTTCTTTGTGTTAATTCATAATTATTAGTATTTAATACTGTATTAATAGCTTGCTCTTCAGCAATTTCTATAGCTTGCTTATATTCGAGTTGCATGTGTAAAGCCAGCTCTTCTTCGTTTTCTGGAAGCGTTTCAATATCGTTGCTATACACATTTATTCCCAGCTGACTTTGAATTTGATCCGATATTTCTTTTGTTTGCATATCCATTAATACAGACTCAACATAATCGGTACGTTGCTTCATTGATGCTGGATCTTGAGAAAAAGCTTTTACATCATAAAGTCTATCTGACATTCCATTAACTACTATATCAACAAACTTTGGTATAATAGGCACAGGCTTCCAGTCTAAATTAAGATATGATAAATCACCATTTATAGATAACTCATCTTTATATTTTTTTATTGATTGTTCACCTCTAGCATATAACCTTAATCTATGAAATTCATCTCTATTAGAAAAAAATCTAGTAGATCCCGAATCTCTTTTAAACCACTCGTGTTCAATTGCACGAGCTATTTGCAGTCCATATTCTGAACTAGCTTTTTCTGAGTCACTTGCTATTTGACTTGGAAATGAACTTTTTAATATTGTTTCCGCCATGCTATTTAATTATTTGCGAATGCATTCCTTTATTATTAAATCTTTTTATGCTTATGTTTAATGCTTGTTTCTCATGATTTGGCTTCGGATGATATAAATGCCTATTACAACCCATAATAGCGAGCCCACTTGAAATAGTGGCGTCATACTTTGTTCGTTTATTAATATCAAACTTTGCCCAATCATTAAGTGTTTTATTAAAATAAATATTACCTCCACCGTTCTCAGTAATTCCAACATACTTATTAATATATGTTTCAATTGCTGCGGCATGCGCTTGTTTTATATCTTCAGATGAATTAGGTATACCTCCTATTTCTTTTTCTGTTACTGATAATTTATTCCAAATTTTATCAGGTCTATTCATAGAAAATCCTCTGTATCCTCTTCTTCTAAAATGATATAACAATCTAGGTTTATTATTTTCTGCAAGTATTGGCATTCCATAAAATACACAAGCCATTAAAACATCCTCAAAAAACATTTCAGCGGTTTGAGGTCTTGCAATATATTCTAAAAAAAACGTATTAAGAGGGGCGTCCTCCATACTAAATTTTGTTAATCCGTGTAAAGCCCCTTTAGAACCTATACCATCTGTTGTTCCTGATATATCATATGAGTCACAACCAAAACACCCAATATGTTCGTTACCTGGATGTTTAGATCCATTTTTTACTATCACGTTATTTTGTAAATCTTTAGATGGTACCCAACTAATTAAAAATCTTCCACTATTATTTGGTGAAAAAATAACTTTAGTATCTTTAATACCGTTCTCCCAAATAAAAGATCCTTTAGTTACAGCGCCTGTACGGATTACATCTTCATTAAAATCTATTTGCTCATAAATTTTTGAAAGATTAAAGATGCTATTTTTAGCCTCATCCCTAAACGCATGCTCTTCTGTTCTAGGAAATTGCCTATAATATTCATTTAGTCCGTCACTGTCATGCTTAAGTCCTTCCACTTCATTTTCCCAGAATTCAATGACTCCTGTCTCAATGTTATATCCATCTCTGTCAGTTCTGGGTATTTCTGGCGTATTAAAGACAGGGTGTCCATAAGAATCAATGTATCCTTCGTAGTTCCATTCCATAGGAATGAACAAAGAATATAATCCTGAGCTAGTCTGGCCATTTTTATTTCGTGCAGTAACGTCTGAACCATAATATAGTTTTTTAAAATTATCACCACCTTTATCTAAAGCATTTGATGTTGAACCCATCATACATTTACCTATGATTCTGCTTCCTAGTCTTAATGTGGTTTTTGTTACGCGCCAGTTATTTAATATATTATCTGGTCTTTCCCATTTTCCAGATTCATCATGAATTAATAGTTTTAACTTTTCTCCGTCATAACTATTATCTCCTGTATTTTTCCAATCTATTGTCGTATCTAATCCTTCTAATATCTGTCTTTCTTCTGTGTTTGTAATTGACTTACGGGTAAGCTTAGAAGCTGGAACTCTGTATGCCAATTCTGTTTTGGGTCTGTCCATTCCATCCTGTATTGGTTTGAAAAAGAATGGATAGTTGACGGATATTGGTACGACTTTGTCTGTAAACATTTTTTTAGCATCAGCTCCAGATTTGGACAATATCCCGAAACGTGCGTCTGAAGTAATTGTTGCCTGAGCAACGGCCTCTGATGAAGACATAAAAGAGAAGCCTGACCTTCTGTTTTTAAGATAGCACATTCCATAACATCTAACGTCGGCTTTACAAGCTTCCCAGAAGATATAGAAAATTCTATTAGCTTCTCTGTAGTCTGGCTTCCCAACATCAATCTTGGAGTGTTGCAAGTACATATAATGAGAGCCAGTAATATAAGTGTCAACATTTTTATTTTTAAACCAGTGCCCTTGTTCTCTTTTAACAAACTCCCTATCAATATATGCATACCATTTATTTTTAAATGATTCAGGATATGATTCCCAATCAAATATAGTATTTATTCTATTTAATTCTTTTGGGTATTCATGAGGAACCCAACAATCATTATTATTTTCAATACTTTTTGGTTTTGATGGTAAAGCAATTGCTAAGTTTTGTATTTCAATAATATCTCCTATAGTACCATCTTTACTTATAATTACTACGTCAAATTCTTTGTTATAACCATATTCCCATTTCTTGTATCTATTATTTTTTTTAATAATTTTTTCTTTAATAGGATATATAGTTTTTATTAAAGTTTGCTCGTACATTATCTAGATCTTTTTTCAGCAAACCCTGAAAAGCTATTTTTGTTTTCAACGGGTTTATCTTCCATAATATTTTTTTCTGTTTCTATACGAGATAGTATTTCAAAAGCATCGAATATTGCAAGCTTTTTTGTTGCAGCAGCATTTTTTAATCTATCAGCAGCAAGTTCATCTTCACCACCTTCAACAATTATTTCTTCTTCTGCCACACGTATAAGCTCATGAACAGCTTTATACCCAGCTTGTATTATATTCGACTTCAGTTCCTTTTCTGTCATATTTAATTGAAATTGAATTTAGAGGCACTCTGTATAATCTTTCGTTATCTATAACAAATTCATATTCACTATTAGGAGTAAAACCTATTAAATCATTATTAGATAAACCAAAAGCTTTTAAATCGCTTCCTATGTGCTTTAAAACACCCGTTAATGGCTCTTCTTTATCTATATGTAAAGAATTTAAATTATGAATTGGTTTTACAAAACAAAAACCAGGAGGAGTATACCATTTATTGTTTCTTTTATAAAGAAATATTTGGTCATGGTAACAAAAATATTTATCTTCTTCAAAAAAGCTTTTACTATTTTTTTCTTTACCTCTAACATCATAATATCTTCTAAACACATTATGATGTATTATTAACTCATCTCCTATTTGTAAATATTCATTTTCATTAACAATAGGTAATGCAATTATAACTGCATTTCTATTTACAAACTTATGATCTTCTATTGAAGTATTTAATATCAGTTCTCTATCTGCTACACTTTTTTTATTATTGTATCTTCCGTTTATAGGTTCTACAATATAGCAATGTGTATGCCTCATTAATATTCTAAATTAAATTCTATGCTTACTGCCATATTTTTATTAAATTCTTTCCAAGGTAACACCTCGTCATTCTTTTTAATATATATTTTATAGCATTCTTTTTCTTCTAGTATTTCTGATATTATATGACCTCCAAAAACCTCTTGCCCTACACTGTAATGCATGGCATCATTTTTATAGTCTCTACCAATACTAATTTTTCTTATTAGATTCATTTTTATTTTGATTAGATTCATCTATAATAGATAAAATAGCTTTTACCTTATTTATTTCTTTTATAGGTAATTCATTTAATACTTGATTGATTCTACTCAATTGAGACTCATTTAATTTAATTTCCATTTTAATTTCTATGTTTATTATTTCCAAAAACTTTTTCCACACCTCTCGATCCGAAATAGCCACCGATTACTATTGTTAAAAGACCCGTAATCTGGTCAAGGGAATATCCCATATACCATCCGATAACATAACTGACAGTTAAAAACACTAATATCAAAGGTCGTACATTTGATGCAAGCCACGACCCTGATCTTGCGTCAGCTACCCATCTTTTAGTGACACCATCTATTTCTGCTCTTTCCATTTTTAGCTTCTCTAAAGCTACACTTTTATCGGCTTCAGACATATCACTTCCACCGATAATCGCTTCAATAACAGAGCCTACCGCAGTATTTCCTGCCATGGCGCCAACTACATTTGGTATTTTATTAAGTAAAAATTTTCCGACAGCAGTGTCTTTAAATTTTTTCTTTTCAGCCATTAATTTTTAGGCTTTCTTCCGGATCTTTTTTTTCCGGTTGATGCGCTTGCTACATCTCCAATTTGATTACCTACTTCTTTAACCGCAACTCCAACGTCTTTAATTTCTTTCATTACCGCTGTAGCTCGTTCTTTAATTGCTGCTGCAGCTTCTTCAGCTGAGTCTGCAATCATATCCTTATCCGCATCTTTAATCTTTCCAGTATAAAGTTGTATAAGATAGAAGTTTAATAAAATTGATAAAACAGTTATTACTGTTAATATAATTGTAATAGTACTCATAATATAAAATTTAAAATTAACAATTCCATCTTCTGCGAGCAGCTCTACCTCTTTCTGAAGTCCAGCTTTTTGATCTCGCACAAAATGATTTTCTGCGCTTTGCAGCTTTACTACCTTTTTTTAATTTACTCGGCGGGGTAGTTACCGCCGTTTTAAGTTTACTGCCAGGATTATCTCTTTTGTATTTGTCAACACCTTTTTGACTCATACCTCCTCCTGCTGCTGCACCAGTACCTGATTTATTAGCTTTATTATAATAACCTAAGCTTTTCTTTTTAGAAGGAGCGGGTGGCTTTTTCATAAAAGGTGACTGTAATACTATTGATGTTATTGGCTTACTCATGTGTAATATCTATATATTTTGTTTTTCCATTTTCTTTTATAGCTTTTAAAACACGCATTCTGTTTTTAGCTAATCGGTAGCTAACATGGACCCACGCAGGGTTTTCATCATTTCCAAATTCCCATATAAGCTGGTCAAATTCTAATCTATCTTTTATATAGTTAAAAAAATCAGCATTACTAGCTTTACTATAAATATCATCAATATCAATAGCTTCACCAAGGCAATGCTGCGATTTTGTACTTCCACCTATTGCTTTATTTAATTCAGGTGAACGATAAAAAGAAGTTATGTATATAGGCTCACCAAAATGATTTCTCATAGGTTCAAATATATGCTCAGCGGTTATTTGCATAGAAATTAATGTATCATTGTCAGGAAAATTATCTATACCTTTTCTTTCAGCTGTATTTGATCTAGTTGCTTCTTTTAAACTTATATGTTCTGATATTTTAGTCATATTAAATTAAATATAAATTATTTTTTATGTATTTTTTGTATTTCAAAATTAAAAGACAAACTTGCTCCCTTGTGAGGTTTATATTTACCTTTATGTTTCATAAGCTTTGGAAGCCCTTTACCTGATTTCATCCAATGATACCCTTTTGGCGCCTTTATTTTCATTTCTTTATTAATATTATTTTCCGCCTCTCACATGCAAATATGGTCTATCACAATATTTGCTATTTCCAATAGGTTCTTTACAAGTTGGACAAATCTCTTCTTTTGAAGTTGATTTGAATGCGTGCACTTTTTTAGTAATAGGAATATCCATTTTTTTTATTTTTTATTTTGTTTTTTATATGCTTCGGCTTCCCAAGCTAATTTAGGAGAACCTTCTTTCATTGATTTTCTAGGGTATTTTTTTCCTTTCCAATAAACATTTTCATCATCATAAGAAAGATCCCCTCTCAATATTTGATCTCTATGCACCTTCTCATGCTTTTCAGCTATTTTTTGTTGCACAGGCGATAGCTTACTATTTATAAAAACCGTACCATCATTTTCAGTAACTCCGTGTACTCCATCGGGTAAGCTTGTTTTTACAACTTTACCGTTATTCATTATAATGTTTTCAACGGTATTTTTCATTTTGTAAGCCATTATCTTTGTAAATCTTTATTCATGCCATCTATAGCTGAGTTAAATACCTTATCTGTATAGGTTGCATTTTTATTAAATACACTTCTTCTTGAAACAGGTAAATCTTCTTCTCCTAAAAGAATCCTATATATCCTGCTTATTATATATTTACAATGCGTTGAAACCTTATACACATTATATTTAATTGTAGTCTTATTACGCTTAGAATATATATCAATCCAACCATTTGATCTTAGTTTTTGCCATCTATGTTTATCCCAGGAATATATATAAGTTCCCTTAATATAATCATCGCGTGTAAAAGTTCCTAAGCAATCAAAATGAATTAATAATTCTAATTCAGCATCAGTTAATTTATAGGTTTTACAAGCCCATTTTCTAACTAATCTATAATACTTTAATAAGCCTATATTTCTTAAATCATTAGGCTCTATTTTCATAACACTACAACAACGTCTTGTTCTTTTATAACTTGAAGATATTCATTATCAAAATCAATACCATAACCTGCAAACCTATCATAAAAAATTTCATCATTTTTTGAAATGCCTTCTACATAATTACCTACAGATTTAACTTGTGCTTTTCTGTAGCGTATTTCATCTTGATGTTTTTCTGTAATTATTAAACCTGATTTATTTGGTTTAACTTCTTCTTTAATAGGTTTTATTATAATATACTTATTTACAGCTTTCATTGTTCTCTTACATTAGATATTACACAATCAGCTGACATTATTGTTGTGGCAACTGATACAGCATTTTTTAATGCAGTTTTTGTTACCAATACAGGATCAATAATTCCTTCTTTAATTAAGTTAACGCTTTCACTATTTATAACATTTTTACCCCATCCTTTTTTTGCGGGATTATCATAAGGTATTCCAGCGTTTTCAAGAATTGTTTTATATGGCGATTTTATTGCATTTAACAATACGTCTCTACCATTTGTTCCATCTTGCGTTTCATTAGATGCATTGTGCAGTGCAATTCCAGCTCCAGAAACAATACCTTCTTTTAAAGCTGCTTTAACAGCATAGATGGCATCTTCAACTCTATCTTTCTTTTCTTTTAATTCTATTTTAGAATCTGCACCTACATATATAATACCTACAGACCCTGAGAGCATTGCTTTACGTTGTTCTAGCTTTTTTAAAGAATAAGGATTTTTTTCATTCTTTATTTGCTTGTCTATTGTCGCAATTCTTTCTTTTATTTCTTCAGTATCTACATTAGTAGCTATAACAGTATTATTTTCATCAGTTACAACTTTGGCTGCGATACCTAAGTATGCTTCATTTATTAAATCTAAATCATCACCTAATTCCTCATTAATAACTTTAGCTCCAGTTATTATTGCTAAATCTTCTAACATTTCTTTTCTTATAGAAGAAAAACCAGGCGGATCAATTACATTTACTTTTATATTGCCTTTTACTTTATTCATAATAAGCGCAGACAATACTTGTTGAGAAACATTACCTATTATTAATATAGGTTTATTATTTTTTATAGCATACTCTAAAACGTTTTGTATTTTTCTTATTGATTCAATTTCTGAATCTACTATTAATACCAAAGGCTCTTCAAGTATTACTTTATTTTTTTCTTTATCGGTAATTAAATGTTGAGATTTTAAACCTGAATCAAATTGTACACCATCAACTGTATCAACATATGTTTCATCTGTCTCAGATTCTTCCATAAGTACAACACCTTCTTTACCAACTTTATTATAAGCATCTGCTATTATAGCACCTAATGTCGCATCATTGTTTGTTGATATAGTAGCAACGTGGTCTAGCATTTTGCCTGTAACTTTTTTAGAAGATTTTTCTAAATAAGCACATATTTCTTTTGATGCTTTATTTATATCTTCTTTTATTTTTCTTATATCTGGATCTTCTATTTTCCAGTATTCTTTTAAAATGGAGTGCGCGAGCACGGTAGCTGTAGTAGTACCGTCACCCGCTTCCTTAACTGTTTTTTGAGCTGCCTCTTTAATGAGGGTTGCGCCGATATTCTCGACGGGATCCATAAGGATAACGCTATTTGCAACAGTCACTCCGTCTTTTGTAACTATTGGTTTACCTAAGGCATCTTCATATATAACGCATTTACCAGATGCTCCCATTGTAGACGCAACAGCTTTAGCTAATTTGTCAACTCCTGACATAATTTTGTCTTGAGCATTATTGCTAAAAGATAAATTTTTAACAATCTCACTCGGATGATTAAATTCCATTAAATTAAATTTTAAATATTACTTAAATGTTTTCACTACAACGGGTCCCTCTGATAATTTGAGTTTTTTCTTATAGTGATCAATAGAAGAATCAATTGCTTTTTCGGCACCTTCTATTGTTTCTCTTCTTGTTATACCCTGCCAGTTATCATCATTATTAAATTCTGTTTGATAAAAACCATTAGGTAATTGTGTAATTCGCCAATTGCTTTTTTCAGCATATTCTTTCCAAAGGTTTTTGGTTTCTTTGGATACTTGTGGTTCACTAGACCATGTATTAGTCTTGTAATAAAAATACGTCATAGGTATTTGGTTTTAAGGTTAAAAAATTGTTTTTTGGTTATATACTATATTACATTTAATTATATGTTTTTACGGTTATGTTATTTGAGTTACACTGTTGCCATTTGTATCTTTAATATCTGAGATAAATAAATTATTACTAGCTCCAGGCGTTGTTACTGCAATATTTGATCCATTCCAACTTGCATAATCAATCTGTACTGCATATGAAACACTACCAGATGATGTTGTACCTTCCAATAAGAAAGGATACCAATCTCCTGCGCCTCCTCCCCATATTTGGGAAGCTGTAATAGTTGTTGATAAATAAGTTCTATCACCTACTTTAGGATATTTATCTTCAGCATCAATATATATTTGGTATCCATAATCCTGATTAGAAATATTTGCGTTTAAAGCGCCTGTATATGTAGTATACCCTGTGTTTCCATCACCAAAGAAAAATGCACCGTTTGTTCCAACAGTTCCGCCTGTACCTACATTAGAAGTAACATCTTTTAACGTATTTGCTGTAACGTCTGCATCTGCAAACACATGAAGAACTGTGCTTGTAGCTGTATCTACTTTAACCCAATAATCTACAGAAGCTGGAGTTTGATTATATTGGTTTGATGCGCCTGAATTAACTATATAATATGCATATGCATTTCTTTTATCCCGAGGGTAATAATTATTATCGTATAATAATTGGTTCTTTTGTGAGGTGGAATATAATACTTGTCCTGATGATATTGTTGTTTGGCCCGCTACACCTGTATAAGAGCTAGGAACAGCTTGTATAGAACTAAGTATTGTATTATTTCCTAAATTCCATAATCTTTTTGACTCCGCAGGGGTAGTATGTGCATTAGATTGAAATTGAATATCAGGACCTGTTTTAAACCCAAAGAAAGGCACTAATGATGATGATGTTACACTGTAAGATTGATAATAATTTTGAGATAACTGAAAAGAAAATAATAACGGAGTTATAGTACCTAATTGATCATTATCATAAGCACTTATATATGCATAGTTATTAGTATATGAAATATATAAAGGAATTATTGAAGTATAAGATGATAATGCTGAATTGCTTGAAACATTAAAGTCATATAATACAGTTGCTTCAGGGTATGTATTACTTAGTTCAGAAACAGGTAATTTATACGCTCTATTTGGAGGGGTATAGTTATTAGAATAATTGGTATTCATAAAATAAAAATTACCATCATGATAAAAAGCATTACCAGATGTATCTGCTTTTGCTTGAATAATATCACTAGGATAACTTCCCCCCGCTTCTATTATATATTTATTAGTCCAGTTAACACCATTATCAGTAGAAATTCTTGCTGAATTACCTCCGCCTAATCTAATCCAATTATCATTACCGTCTGTTATTAATTGGGGAGCACTACTTGATGAAAATCCATATATAGTTGTAGATGTTGCAAATCCATCTGTACTTCTATATACTGTGCCTCCATTATCTCTAATTTCTACGCCATTTCCTTCTTCTATCCAACGCGATGCTGTGCCTGTTCCTAGTGATGTCCAACCTGTAGCAAACGTACTGTCTGTAGTATAATATAAAGCATTACCTCCAGAAACAGATTCAGAGGCATAATACCTAGAACCTATTTTTTTTAAAAATTGTAATGCATTTGAACTAGTTGTAAAATTTACTGTTGATACATTATTTGTACCATCAAATGTTACTAAATCTAAACTAGTATCAGAAAATGATAATCTTGCTGATTCCTCATTAACACTGTAAGTGTGTGCATTATGCAGCGTTGTTGATACCGCTGAAACATTACTCCAAGTAGCACCATTATCTGATGATTCATACATATTGCCATCAGCTGAAGTAGCAAAAAGCTTATTGCCTAATTTTTTAACAAGCCCTAAAATTGCTGGAGTTACAACTTCAGGACCAGATCCCGAACCTCCACCAGAAGATGAGGAAATATGTATAAACTGAGGTCCAAAAATCATTTTATGCTGGTTGTGAAATTGTATAATAGTATTCTCCTGATCCCGTACAAGTAACCTGTATAAAGTTTACTACGGTATCATCATAAGTACCTTCTAATTTTGTTGTGCCCGCTGGGAATGTTAAAGTATAACCTCCATTACCTCCTGTAATTAAAAGTATTTTGGTCATACCAATTCCAGCGTTTGAAAATGTCATTGTTAAGTTTCCGGAAAGTGTTTGTGTAAATACTGCAGCTGTTGAAAAATCTACATCTGTAGTAAATGTAGTTGAGGTTTTAAATTCATTTGCAGTTTGAGCATACCCTATAGCATTAGATATATTACTTGCATCTGCATTTGCTAATTCATGCCAAGCACTACTGTGAGCATAATACATTGTACCATCAATGTGTGAATGTGCTATAGCCCCATGGTATGTTGCTGGATTTGGAAATGCCGCTTGATTTGCATAATAAAAAGGAATCACCGCTGTAGTTGTTGTTGCATTGTTTCTTACAACTACATCATCTAATGTTGATGATTCATTATATGTTTGTAAATATCTGTTGTCAAGATCTACATTAACTGTTGCTGAATTATTTCTAGTTAATGTTAATACACCTGTATTTGTATTAAATGAAGCAGCATTAACATACGTATCTGTTAAACCGCCACCGCTTAAAAATGCGCTAAAGTCTACATTAAACGTAGAATTATCGTCTCTTGTGAATGTTGCAATACCTGTAGACCCATTTAATGATCCGCCTGTAAGCCTAGCTAAATTTGTATCATCTAAATATAATGATAAATCAATATTTGTAGCAGTGCCGGTTTCATCAGTATATGTAAGTGTATTATTAGCTAAAGCAAGTGTTGTATTCGTTTCACTATTTATATAGCCTTGAGTACTGTGATCGCCCCATCCATAAGCAGTGTTCCAGTTTGCAATATTTGTATTTGTTATTGTCCCTGCCGGTGATACACTAAATACAGGATCTGTTTCAGCTGTTATATAACCAGCTAAAGAATGATCACCCCAGCTATAAGCTGTATCCCAATTTGTAACTTGTGTAGCAGTTATACCTCCAGCAGCTGATGCAGTAAATATAGGATCAGTTTCTGCTGTTAAGTATCCCACAACTGAATGATCACCCCAACCGTATGCTGTATTCCAGTTTGAAATATCTGCTGAAGTAATAGCGTTTGCGTCATGTGCTGTTGTCATTGCATCAGTTATTCCATAACCTGATACTGTTGTTGGTGTATTTAGTAAAGAACTAAACTGATAGTCAAAAGGAGTATGATAACTAAATGTGCCGTTTCCATTTGTTTGAATAGTTTGGCCAGATGTTCCGTAAGTTGTTATACCATTTAGATCATCTGGATATATTGTTATAGTACCGCCTGCTGTTACATTGATCCAAGTAAGATTTCCATTTGAATCAACGCTTAATACTTTACCAGGTGCACCAACGTTTGCTGTTGTTATAGAATTTAAATCTATTGTAAAATCTACAAATTCTAAAGCTGTTTCTCCAGAATTAACTTTTACTACTTTACCTGCTTGACTTGCAAAAGAAGATGGCGTGTTTGGTAATGATAAGAAATCAATGTTCGCTGTAGAAATTGTTGTCCACGCTAAAGACCCTGAAGTTATTGTTAAAAATTGCCCGTCTGCACCTGAAGCAGATAGTTTATCTATTGTTATAGCACTATTATCTATTTGTGCTGTATTTACTGTATCTAGTGTTGCTAAAACACCTGCATTAAGTATTGTTGAAATATCGTGAGTATGTGCTCCGTCGGCTACTTGTCCTAAATTATTACCTACGTCTCTGTAAGCAGCTTCGCCTAAAGTGTATGAAGCAAAAGTTGATGGAGCAGCGCCACCTCCTAATTCAAATGTTAAAGCATTACCGTTTCTTACTATATTATTTACAAAGTAATTTGATGAAGAATTTAAAACCCATGTAAATCCAGAACCACCATCTGAAGTTAATACGTATCCGTTTTGTGGTGTATTTGATACGTTTAATTTTTGTTCTGTTATTATACCGTCTTGAATTTTTGATGCGGTAATAGAAGCAGCATCTATATTAGCAGTACCAACAGAATTTAAACCTGCTAAACCACCTAATGCATTTACAATATCGTTTACATTTATATTTAATTGTACATTATCTACTATTTGTTGTAATGAAAGAAATGCTCCTTCACCAAAATCAACAATATGATCTGTTCCACCTAAAACACTAAATGTTAAAGAATTTCCAGATTGTGTTATACTGTTTAAATAAAAATTAGTATCACCTACTGCAGAAACATTTTCCCAAGTAAATCCGCCAGTTCCATCTGAAGTTAGTACTTGGCCCAACGTTCCGTTGCCACCAACATTTAAATATTCTGATGTTACTATATTTGGGGTAGCAATATCAGAAAAAGCATGCACGTGAGATGCTGTAGCAAAATCATCTACTTGTGAGAATGCTGCTGTTCCTAATGATAATACTAAATCAGAAGATCCATTTACTGTAAATGTAACATCTCCTGTTGATGAGTTTGCAGAAACATTTTCTAAATAAAAATTTGTGTCTGTTACACTATTTGCTTGTAATTGCACAAAGTTGGAAACAGTAGTAGCGCTAAACTTTCTAGTTCTACCATCCTCTCCTGATATACCAATAAAAAAATCGGCAGCATCTATATTTGTGTCTATGTCGTAGTTATTAATTATTGGCATTACTTTGTGTTGTTTAATTTAGTTCCTTTACCAAATCCTGATCGATTTCGTTTTGCAGATACAAAAGAACTTGTGGTATGATCATAATCCATACCATCAATATTTTTTCCTTTCTTTTTAGCAGCTCTCCGCTTACGTTGGTTTTCAGCCTTCATAGCTCGGCGCCGCGGTGTCATCGCAACTTTTTTGTCGCGGATTGCTTTGCGACGCTGCGCTTCAGGAGAAAGCTTTTGCATTACTTTTTATTTCTAATTTTTCTTATTTTTTTCCCAACTTTTTCTTCTCTATCAAGAAGTCTTGCAGATCTTTTTTCTGAAACTTGCTTTTCACCAGGAAAATTCATAGCTTTATCTCCTAATCTTCTTTTTTTTGCTCTAAGTCTAGTTTGTTTCTTTTCACCATCAGTCATTTTAACAGGTGACTTACCGTAAGATTTAACTGGAGTCTTTTTACCGTAAGATTTAACTGGTGACTTACCTTTACCTTTCTTTTTAGTTTTTTTACCAGTAGAAAATTTAATATCACCTTTTTTAACTTCTACTTCAACTTGACCTGTTCTACCAGCTTTCTTTCTACCAGATGCGTCACGCCCTGTGTCAACTACTTTTTTTGGTGTTTGAAACCCTCCTCCTTTGATCATATCACCTTTCTTTATAGTCTTGCCACCTTTTTTGTACTCAGAAACTAATTCAGTACGATCTTTAGTAGCTGCGGTACCAATTACTTCTGGTGCATCAGACTCATAGCGGAAGTTATCCTTTTTCTTTTTAGGATCTGTAGTTTTCTTTGTGGGTGCATCTAGTATTGCCTGCTTTAGGTGTTGAGGTAAATTCTTTTGCTTTCCAACTAACGCCTTCATCAAAGGTGTCTTTGGATTCATTTTAAATGGTGACTTCATTTGTTATTTTTTTAAGATTAATCTTTTAGTTTACATGCATGTATTATAACTTGTTATATCACGTCTTAATCGTTTGACTTAAGCGGTTTCATTTCATTATATATACTGGGTCTTTACTAATAATTAAATTTTATTTACGTTTTTTATTTGCTTCGAGCAATCCACGCTCATACTCTAGTTGTTTTTCTATTTCAAGTATACGCATTTCAATACGATCTATAATAATAATCTTATCATCCAACCTTTCATGGACCAGATGTAGTTCATCTTTCAGTGATGTGAATTCAGAAAATATACCTCCTGCTGCGAATACAGCGGCTACGAATGATATAACTATAGATAAGTTATTTTTTATAAATGAATCTTGCATGCATAATTTATTACATACTATTCTCAGAAGTCAAAAGTGTGACGTTAGCCCCTTACATTATTATATTAATACCCTATTGTCATACTGCTTAAGGTTTTTTAATATACCCCGGGTAGGTAAATTATTTTTTTGTTAGAAGTTTACAGGTTTTGTATTACACGTAACTACTTGGCACTCAGCCACTTAAACTAAAACAATATTTCAAACCCCACCCCTTAACTAATTGATAATCAACACTTTAACTTTTTACCTTTTATTTGCAAATTTTTACAAGCTAAACACGAGCTATTTTGGATAATATAAATGTAAATAAAATATAAAAAATATGTTAGAAATTATAAAAACAGAAATGGAATGGCTAGTAGATAATGAAAATTATTATGGAAGCAAACAGCAAATTGAAACAGAAAAAATGATAATAAAATTTGCTTTCAAAGATCTGGGAATTGAAATGGAATATAATGAATGTTTAGAAGAGTTTTATTATAGACTAGTAAAAGCTTACGAATTACAAGACTAATACGATAACAACTGGATAATATAAATGTAACTAAAAATTAAAAATATGCAAATTACTGATAAAACTAGAATAGAAATACTAGCAACGATAGACGAGCTAAACCAGTACTTAAATGGTAATGTAACTAAAACTAGTCTACAAATAACTTTAGAAGAATTAATTAATAAACTATAATAATATGAAAATGTTTAAAGTAACTAAAACAAATAGCTGGACAGATCCTAAAGGAAATACACGTAACTGGATTAAGTATATGAAATCAGATAGTATTGAAAAAGTAATACTACACTTTGGAACTGATAACATACTAAAAGTTGAGGAGGTATAAACCTCATCTTACTGCGAGCCCACAAGTTTTTTACAGACCTAACACGACCTCAACTGGATAATATATAAGAACACTAAAACAAACAAAATGACTAAATATTTCAATAACAATCCAAAATCACAAACATCATTTCAAATATATTATTCACCAGAATTTAAAATGTATGACTTTACAATATTCAATTATAAAAAAGAAATAATACACCATTACCACTATTCAAATTTAAAAGACATTAACAAA
>Ga0098042_1000013_pt1 | contig 51371 bp, 50 predicted proteins | sample 9_EtaG_FD_75066 | JGI IMG/M metagenome (GOLD analysis project Ga0098042, IMG submission 75066) | Marine viral communities from the Subarctic Pacific Ocean - 9_ETSP_OMZ_AT15188 metaG | ecosystem: Environmental > Aquatic > Marine > Oceanic | place: Pacific Ocean | collected 2015-01-10
ATTCTTCTTAATGAAGGTATGAGAGCTTGGATGTCATCTGTTGACCAACCACATGAGAACTTCGTGTTCCCAGAAGAAGTATTACCAAGAGGTAATGCACTCTAAATACTTTTGAGACATCGTTCGTGCGGTCTCTACAAAAGTCGGAACTTCAAAGACCCTATCTAGTATAGGGTCTTTTTTTATATGGAACTAGAAGATCAATTAGAACTTGGACATCTACTTCTCACAGAACGAGTATGTAGAGTGTGTAGAGAGCAAAAAAATCTATTATATTCTTTTTATCGGGTTCGTAAAAATATGAAACTAGCATCATCATACTCATATGAGTGTAAAGAATGTACGATAAAAAGGATTACAAAAAACAGAAAAAGAGAAAGTGTAACTGAAATATATCCTGATTGGTAAATTATTACTTGCAAACATTTGGTAGTATGATACAATACTTCTATTACTAAATATCCCATGTTAATGTCATTAGCATCTTTTAGTGTTTTCTTGATAGTAGTATCAATATGCACTTTTGCTTTGTATCTAAAATTTTACAATCCACATTAAACCTATGCACGGAAATCTAGAACCCGAAGAGAATATATTCTGGTCTAAACCAGATAAGGAAGTTGTCAATGATTTGTGGGAGGACATGGATCGCCTCAATGCTTTATATGAGGAAATGATGTGGCCTAACGATGACGTATTAGAATTTGTTCCTGATCATGCTAACAATAGAATCATTATTAAGAACAAATCAATGGAGGAAAGAAAAAATGAACAATAATTTTACAGTTTATTCTAAAGATGGATGCCCTTATTGCACAAAAGTGGTAAAGATGTTAGGGTTAGCAGGTCTAAATCATGTTGTGTATAAATTAGGAGAGGACTTCGATAAAAAAGGTTTCTATCACCAGTTTGGTGAGGGATCTACATTTCCACAAGTCTCTGTTGATGGACACACGATTGGTGGTTGCACCGACACAGTACAATATCTAAAGGAGAACAATTTAGTGTGATGAAAAAAGTTGACGACTTTGAAACTGTATATGAAATGATTGAACATGCCATTGAACTTGCGTTTGATGGCAAAATGCAATTAAAATTTTATGAGTTTTTGAAGTATCGTAAAACAAAAAAGAATGAAGTAGATGCTTTCATTGAAAGTTCTACTGCTGCTGAAATATCAGAGCAGGTGTTGGAATTAGAAGAGTATATTAAGGGTGGTGCTGATAATGATCATAAACAATTGCGTGAAGCATATGGTCATATACCAAAACCTAAAGCAAGAAAGATAAGAAATTACTTGTACAGTATATTAGAAGATGCATGGAGGTATAGTCGTGACAGAAAACCAGGAAGAAGAAAAAAAGTCTCTAAATAATGACAAACCCGAAATGAATCGGGGCGTGGAATTATTACTTAGAAATAGGAGGGAAAGTAAACCAAAACCAAAAACGTTTCAGATAACTTTTGGAAAATTAATTGCTCTATGGAATAGAGAGATTGTCTTTCATTTTAATTGTTATCTGGATATCAGAAAAAAATAACTCTGGGAGGAGTGCTATGTCCGAACTATTAGTAGTAACATTGACACTTATGACACTTGTGTCTATACTTGCACTTGCGGTAGGAGGTATGATAGGATGGATGGCAAGACAGCATTCATACGAAACCACTCCACAAGTAGTTTACTCTCATCCAGAGATGTTTGACTCGAATGGGAATGTTCTTCCCGATGAAATTTTAGCTTTAAGAATTGAAAACAATCATGACATCATCAACGACACCGACGACGAAGACGACTAAGAAAAGAGGTAGACCTCGTAAAGCAGATGGTCCTAAATTACCTTCAGCGTCTAAAGCAAAAAAGAGAACTATAAAATCAGCACCTGCTATTGATTCTATTCCAATAAATCCTTTTGTATTTGAGGTACTAGATCTTGTTTCTCAACAACCATCAGATGCTAAAAAAATAGAAGCATTAAAATTTCATGAGCATGATTGTGTCAAGATGATCATGATATGGAACTTCGATAAGTCTGTAATTAGTCTCTTACCTCAAGGAGAGGTTCCCTATGGCGAAACACAAGAGCAAACAGTATACAAAGGTAGTTTGTCAGAAAATCTTGCTAGAGAGGCAGCAGGAGGCGAATCAGCAACTGGTCAAGATTTAGATGGGAGAGGTAGAACTTCTTTAAGACGTGAGTATCAAAACCTCTATCATTATGTGCAGGGTGGAAACAACACTCTTACCACAACTCGTAGAGAAATGATGTTTATTAATCTTCTACAGGGACTACATCCAAGAGAGGCAGAAGTATTAGTTCTTACAAAGGATAAGAAACTTGATGAAAAATATGACATTACATTAGATAATGTAAAAGAAGCATTCCCTGATATTCAGTGGGGAGGTCGTTCATGACATCAGAACTTAAAGAAAAACCATCTCCTCTACAAAAAGAGGAGGAGCAAATTAAATTTGATCCTTCAAAATATTCTTGTGAGTTTATTTTAGAAAAAACTACAAGTGAAAAGGCAAATGATCCATCCTTTCCTACTGATGCATTCAACGTTACCTACGTTGTAGAGGAACAGAAATTTTTAGATGTAGTTAGGTCTGAAAAAATGGTTAATATATTTGACTTATATTATGATAGATATGGTAAAGATGTTTTGCAAAAAATTGAATATGGTAGAGGAACCATAAGACCTAATTTATGGGGAGTTACTAAATCTCAGACACAAAAGAAACGCAAGAGAAAATCATGAACAAAAACGAAATGAGTAATGATGCATTGAGATCTCAAATCAATGATATTATAGAGGGTGAGATTCAAAATGGGATTAATGATTATCTAGAGGATAAAGAAAAAAAGAAAGAGACTAAAGGATTTGGTGGAGATGTTCCTCAAGATGAAGGTAACGAATTGAATGTAAGAATATCAAAGAATGAGGTGGATAGAATTATGAAAGAGTATAAGAGAATTAAAAGGCAAGAAAGATCTAATCTAGGGCAGGTTCAAAAACTTGGTTTGATTGATAAGAATGGGAGACCTATCGATGTCAAAGATTGATACTCAGGGCATGAGTGGTGAGGTAGTGAACGGATGTAAGGATAACATATATCCTAGAGATGAGAATGGAAACATTATCTACCCACCAGCAAACTTTAAGCAATGGCCAATCTTTAATGAAAAAGAAAGGGCAGAGTTAAAGGAAATTATGTTAGAAGCATTGGTAGAGTTTCATAAGAAACCTGATTATTCACCTTACAGACTAGACGAACTACAAGAATGAAATTAGGAGTCATGTGTTCTGGTAACGGAACTAATTTTGAAAATATACTACGCACATGCCGTCATGACGAAGTAGTATTGATGATACATAATAAGAAAAAATGTGGTGCAGTTAAACGAGCTGCTAAGTTTGGTATCAATCATTGCTATATTAATGCAAAGAATGAAGACCAAATCATTAAGTTATTTGAGGCTTATGAAGTAGACCTCATAGTCCTTGCAGGATACATGAGGATTATTAAAAATCCATCTGCATTTCCTTGCCCTATAATCAATGTTCATCCATCTCTGTTACCTAAATATAAAGGTCTGAATGCTATCGAACAAGCAATGGACGCAGGTGAAAAGGTTACTGGATGTACAGTTCATTATGTAAATGAAGAATTAGATGGTGGTGAAACAATACTTCAAGCAGAGGTTCCTATATTACCTGATGATGATATAATTTCTCTAACTAAAGCAGTTCAGCGACAAGAGTACGTAATTTTACCAAAGGCAATCGAAAATGTTAAGCACCAAATACAGAAACAAGATAGTAGATATTTGTTGTCGCATAATATCAACTGATGGGCAAGTAGATCTTGATGAAAGAATTTGGATGAATAAATTATGTGAGCATAATGATAAAGCAAGAGAGTTAGCACATGCTATGTTATGCCCAGATGTGATGGGTGAGGCAATCTATAAGTAAAACTTGCATATATAGAATACATGTGTTAGTATTAACACAATCGTTCATCCCATAAGGGACGCAAGTAAGCCGACTCGGAACGGAATCGTTCATCCTCTTTGGAGGACGCAAAAGCCGACTAAAGGAACGGATTAAAACCCCTACTACTTTGGAGTAAAGCCAATGGCAAAAGTCACTTACCGTGGAGTCGAGTACGACTCTGCAGATTACAACAAAAAAGTCCTTGCTGAAGCAGCAAGGAATAGGAACTTCGACCTAATGTATCGAGGTATTAAAGTGAAAAGCAAGGCAGTTCCTTGCAGTTAATATAAAGAGGGGGTTTACATACCCCCTTTTTTAATGTATAATTTTAAAAAAGAGTGTAAGTTATGGCACTACATATGCGTGAGCAAATCTTAAGAGCATTGATAGCACATGCTCAAGGTGATATTGCAAAACACAAAGCAAATGTTGAAGTATATCTAGAAAATCCTGCAGGTGTTGGTGAACACACTGACATCCTAGAATCTATAGAAAAAGAAATAGATATAATTGCAAAATATCAAGACCAAATAGATATAATTAAGAAGTATTTTATGTCTAGTCAAACTATGACAGACATAGACAGAAGATCTAGTGAGATTTAATAAGTGATGGATACTCAGATTAAATTAGTCAGTGCTACACCTGATGCTGAACAACATATGGGATATGTTGCTCGTGTATCTAATCCTAAGAACCAAGACAATCCTAATGTATCTGGGTTGTTGAAGTATTGTATTAAGCATGGTCATTGGAGTGTCTTTGAACAAGCATTCATGACTGTAGAAATCAATACTACTAGAGGACTTGCGGCACAGATACTACGCCATAGATCATTCACATATCAAGAGTTCTCTCAAAGATATGCTGATAGTAGTATGTTAGGTGATGTAATTCCTTTACCAGAACTAAGGAGACAAGATGATAAGAATCGTCAGAATAGTATTGATGATGTAGATCCTCTTTTAGTACAGGATTTTAATCAAAAAATACAAAAGCATTTTGTAGATGGAATGCATTTGTATAAAGAGATGTTGGATGCAGGTATTGCAAAGGAGTGTGCTAGATTTGTATTACCACTTGCAACACCAACACGTTTGTATATGACTGGTAGTGTACGTTCATGGATACACTATATTGATTTGCGTTCTGCACATGGAACACAGAAAGAACACATGGATGTGGCAGAAGGAGTTCGCAGGATATTTACCGAACAATTTCCAGTTGTCGCAGAAGCTCTTGAATGGGCTAAATAACTATCCAATATTGTATTCATATGGCCACATACCCTGTTATTAATAAAGAAACTGGTGAACAAAAAGAAGTGTCAATGAGCGTTCATGATTGGGATCAGTGGAAGACTGACAATCCTAATTGGCAACGATATTTCACTCCTGAAAATTCTCCAAGTTTAGGTGTTGAGGTTGGTGAGTGGAGAGATAAACTTGTTAATAAAAATCCTGGATGGGGGGAAGTTTTGAAGAAAGCTGAAAAGTCTGGAGGTATCTCTGGACGCTTAGCTAAAAGAGGTTCTTACGAATCTTCTACTCAATCTGCCTTTGATGTTGATTAATTATGCCACGTAAAAAGAAAACATCAGATCCAATTGGGGTGGGTCTAAGTATGTCGGCCAAACAGATGAAGAGAAAGAAACCATTAAATTCTGATTTGATGAGAGAGATAGAACCTCTCACTGAGAACCAGAGAATATTGTTTGAGTCATATGATGTAGGTAAAAATGTTGTTGCATATGGATGTGCAGGAACAGGTAAAACTTTTATCACATTATATAATGCCCTTTGTGATGTTTTAGATCAGACAACTCCCTATGAAAAAATCTACATTGTAAGATCACTTGTTGCTACTCGTGAGATTGGTTTCTTACCTGGCGACCATGATGATAAATCTTTCTTGTATCAAATACCATACAAACATATGGTAAAGTACATGTTTGAATTGCCTACAGAAGCAGACTTTGAAATGCTCTATGGTAATTTAAAAGCACAAGGAACCATTGATTTTTGGAGTACATCATTCATTCGTGGAACTACTTTTGATAAGTCTATTATTATAGTAGATGAATTTCAAAACTTGAATTATCATGAATTAGATAGTATAATGACAAGGGTTGGTGATAGATCTAAAATTATGTTCTGTGGAGATGCTACTCAAACTGACCTTATCAAGCAGAATGAAAGAAACGGTATTCATGATTTTATGAGAGTCCTTCGTATGATGTCTTCAGTTGACATTGTAGAATTTGGTGTTGAGGATATTGTTCGTTCTGGTTTAGTCAAAGAGTATATACTCGCAAAAATGGAACTTAATTTATGACCTTTACTCATCATAATTTCTTAGGTGATCTTGAATTAGAAAAGAAAGAAACTCCTGGCTGCCGACTGTATCATCTACCTGATGGTCAGTGGGTTCCTTCTATTACATCAGTGACTTCTTTTTATAATAGACAAATCTTTATTAACTGGCGTAAGCGAGTTGGTATTGAGGAGGCAAATCGTATTACTAAAAAGGCAACTACCCGTGGCACAGACTTTCATGAAGCAGTGGAAGTATATATGAGGAACAATGAAATAGATTGGAGTCAGTTTAAACCTGCAACCCAGTTTATGTTTCATCATGCCAAACCATACTTAGATAAGATTGATAATGTACATGCTATTGAGAGGACACTTTACTCAGAGTATCTTGGATTAGCAGGTAGAGTTGATTGTATAGCAGAGTATGAAGGGGAACTAGCAGTCATAGACTTTAAGACATCTGAAAAGATTAAACCTGAGAAATGGTTAGAAAACTATTTTGTACAGGAGACTTTCTATGCTGCTGCATATTATGAACTAACTGAGATACCTGTCAAAAAACTAATCACTATTATGGTAACACCTGGTGGTGAGGTAAAAGTATTTGACAAACGGAACAAAGAAGACTATATTAAACTTCTAGTTCGTTATATTAAAGAATTTGTTACTAACAACACTAATGAAAAAACAAGTTAATGAATTAGAAAAAATATTGGAGAGCAAGTTCTTTTGTCCTGCTAGATTTGCACAAGAGATAGAAAGTCTGGTGCAAGTTAATAAGGACATGAATTATATTGATGCTATCGTTTACTTCTGTGACCAGAATAGTATTGATGTCGAGTCTGTTCCAAAATTAATATCTAAACCACTTAAGGAAAAACTTAAGTACGAAGCACAAGAATTGAACTTTCTAAAGAGAAGTTCACGAGCAAAATTACCTTTATGAAATGATGGCCTATGATGCCTACCGTTGTTATCTTTCGTTAAAAAACCACTTTACTAAAGACCATTACGATTACATTAAGTATCGTGGTAAAACAAGAGCAACCAAACAATCTTTCTATAAAAGAAAGGATAGATTTTGGTTTGAAAAATTTGCAAGATCAAAAAATGATAAAGAAGTAGAAGAGTTTTTTGTATCTAATTTTATCAGTACAACTGATCCTGCTACGATGTGGATTGGTGATATGATAAAGAATGGAGAAGCAAGATATGTAGATTGGAAAAAGAAAGTGGAATCTCTTTCATATAATTTTAAGGAAGAAACTAGTTCTGTTTTTGCTGATAATAATTTTGATGCTATGTTTCATGTTGATGGGTCAAGGCATCCAGATATTTTGAAAGAATATTTGGGAGGGAAAATATCACTTGAAACTATGGTAATATGTGATATAATATTAGGGTATGTGAAGGAATGGGACAAGAAACTAAACGATCCTGTGTGGGAAACCGTTAGTATGAAAATTAAAAAATATAAACCCTTCCTAAATATAGATGTACAACGCTACAAAAAAATCTTAAAGGAGATTGTTATTCATGGCTCTTAGTAATGCTGATGTTCTTAAAAATTTAAAAGAACAAAAAACACAACTAGAACAAACCTTAGAAAGTAATCGCACAACATTATTAAAAGTGTTGGGTGCTATTGATGTCCTAGAACAAATTGAAGAACAAAGTGATGAAGAAACTCCTGCGGAGGAAGAATGACTTTCTTTGATTCAGAAGTAGTTCGTGCAGAGATGGCAGAGATTAGTGAACTTCAAGAAGAAGTTTACAATAATGTCTTCAAATTTCCTGGCATGACTAAAGAGGATCAAATTCATCATATTGAACTTCTTGAAAGGTTGTTAGAGAAACAACGAGTTCTTTATACTCGTTTAAGTTTATCAAAAGATCCAGAAGCTCAGCAGATGAAAGAGAATATAATTGAGAGTGCCAAACAAATGGGACTTCCAGTTAATGTTGATATGCAAGTTGTTTTTAAAAATATGAACGACATGGTTGACATTATGAAATCTCAACTTGACAAAGGTAAACATTCTTCATAGAATAGTAAAGTACAAACAAGCCAAATCTAAAAACAAATCTAATGTCATTTAACGACTTAAAAAAACAATCCTCTCTAGGATCTCTGACTCAAAGATTAGTCAAAGAAGTGGAGAAGATGAGTACATCAGGTGGTGGAGCAGATGAACGTCTCTGGAAACCTGAAGTAGATAAAACAGGTAACGGTTATGCCGTTCTCCGTTTCTTACCAGCACCAGAAGGTGAGGATATTCCGTGGGCAAAGATTTATTCCCATGCATTCCAAGGACCAGGTGGTTGGTACATTGAAAATTCTTTGACCACAACTGGTGGCAAGGATCCAGTCTCAGAGTATAATCGTGAACTCTGGAACAGTGGTAATGAATCAGACAAGGATGTTGTCCGTAGACAGAAGCGTAAGCTTTCATACTATGCTAACGTCTATGTTGTAAAAGATCCTACCAATCCTCAAAATGAGGGTGGAGTATTTCTCTACAAGTTTGGTAAGAAAATCTTTGATAAGATTATGGAAGCAATGCAACCAGAGTTTGATGATGAGGAAGCAATCAATCCTTTTGATTTCTGGCAAGGTGCAAACTTCAAGTTGAAGATTGTGAAGAAGGATGGTTACTGGAACTATGATAAGTCAGAGTTCGATAAGGTAGCACCTTTACTTGATGATGACGATGCACTCGAAGCATTGTGGAAGAAGCAGTATTCACTTGCTGCTGTAACCGCACCAGACCAGTTCAAGTCATACGATGACCTGAAGAAGCGTTTGGACTATGTTCTAGGACAGAAGCAACCTGCACGTCGCTATGACGAAGAGGTAGCAAACGAAGATAATAGTCGTGGTTCTTATGCACCAGATTTTAATACTCGTAAGGCAGAGGCAACTGTAGCTGCAGCAACTGCACCAAGTTCATCTTCATCAACTGAAGAAGATGATGCTCTCTCTTATTTTCAAAAGTTAGCAGAGGAATAATTACTGATATAGTTTTATATTTTCTCCTCGAACCAAGGTTTCACTCACATACTGAGTGGAACCTTTTTTATATGGCATCAGTTCATCAATATCATCCTTAACTATGTTTAGATATCTTGGTTTTAATAGAAATATTTCTCTCTTTGCATCTTCTATTTTGGATTCATATTCATAGTTTGTAACAGGTATTGCTACATTTGTTTTAGTCACATCTTGTGTTATTGATGTATCGAAAAAGGATACGCTAAAATTAGAATCGCATTCCAAACCTTTTTGTACTATGATAACTCCTGCACCATTTTTTATTTCTGGTGTTTCATGATGATGAATGGCATTTAAGTTTTCATATGTTTTATATTTTTCTATCAGATATCTATCAAAATCATTTTGAAGTAATGGCCATTCTGTTTGTACGTTTATCGTATTATTAGATGTTAAAACTAACCAATCTAAATTAGAGTCTCCATAAAAATCAAAAGCAACATTGTCAGGTCTATCGTTGCCCTTAATTTGATATTTTGTAAAAAGTGTTACGTCTTGAAAAATATCATCTCTAAGTTTAACTTTTTTGAATAAATTTTTTACCGTGGTATAATCTGATATCTTAGCATTTGATAGTCTGCTAACATATTGAAAGTCTGGAACTTTTTGAAAATAATTTGACATTTTAGAATCCTATTTCTCCGTTAGTAAATTCGTTATAATCATTATTAAATATTGGTTCAAGTTCATTAAACCCAAGGGTCATTCTATATGATGTCATAACACCATCCTCATAAGAAGCATAGTTACCATCTGGAGTATACTCAACACCGCAGTTTACTAAAGCACATTCTTTAAACTTATTTAATCCTCTATGTTCTCTTGCTCTTCTTTCATAATTTAGTCGGAAAGTATGAGGAGATTTAAGGAATAGATTACCTTGTGTTTTAATGGGTGCCATTCCTTGTTTGAAGAAACGAATAATTTTTAAGATTGTAGCACCTTCTTCTGGTGTCCTTGCAGACATTTGAAAAGCAAAACTAAATTCTCTTAGTTTTGGTTGACTGAATAATAATTCTACGTTTGGATTTATTATCTGACCTGTTGTTCTTTGTAGTAAAGCAGCACTATCACCAGTAGCAGCACCAACTATAGCTCCTGATAATGCAGTTTTTACCTCATCTTTATTTGTTCCTATATTTTCAACTTGTTTTTTTCCTTCATTTGCGGCCGCTTGAAAACCCTCTGTAACAGCTTTTAATCCTACTTGTGCTAGTATCATCTGACCAGCATTCATAGTTCCACTCTGCCATCCTGCCTGATTAGCGTCAGATATACCTGCAGGTATTGGTAAAACTACAGTTCCTATACTCTTTCTATTTCTAATTCTTTTTTCACCAGCACCAAACTTTCCATTTATTGTATTATTTCCTATTCCTTTTGGTTCATACTTTAACATATCAAATTTTATTATATCATGCTTTTCTTGTCTTAATGTTTCAGGGTAAACTAATAATGCGTCAAATTTGTTTCTAGTTCCTGTAGCATCTTCTGATGCCCCAAAGAAATTTTTAGTAGAACTTGCTGCAGATCCACCACCTTTCTCTCCATCACTTACACTTACTTCATCTATACCATCATTAGTTGCTTTATTTTTATTGTTGGATATATTGTTTAAATTTTCTCTTTCCTGTGAAGTTGTTGCGAGTTCAGATTGTATAGAATTTATTTGATTTGATGACGCTGCTTCTACTGCTCTTGAGTTTTGACTAGCAAGACTTCCAAGAGAAGTATTTGTGTCATATGTTACTTTTGATTTATTAACTGAAGTTCCTATGGTTATACCACCGCTTCCACCTGCAGTTTCATATGCTATTATTTTTTTACTATATGAAGGTGGAGGTCCAATAGTTTTTGTGACCTCTGTGGCAATATATAATTTTTGATTTTTGAGTTTTACACCGTCGCTGTTTGTAATTGTTACAGGAACTACGGAGATAGAACTCGTTGCCGAGACTGACATTTATTGGTATCTCTTTTAGTTATTTAGTAGGAATTTTCCATACTGTAATGCAAGCAACTCATCCAACTCTTGATTTTCTACTACATGAAGTTTACCTGCAACCTCTTCCCATGTGTAGTTTCTATATTTTTGCCAGTGAAAGTTCAATCCTCTGAACCCCCATCTAAAAAGACCCACACAAGCAATCAAAGGATGTTGATCATATTGAATATCAGGTGTCTTAGGATTATATATGAAGGTATAGTAGTTACCTGGTTCAGGATACAATGCTTCTATTGTAAAAACTTGCATAATTAAAAGCATTATTTCTTCTGGGTCAGTTGTATTCTCTTCTTCAACTAATTTTTTAAGTTCATCCACTCTTGAAGTTGGGTTCTCTTCTATCTCTACTTCTTCTTGAAACCCAAAACTATCGGTGTTTTGTTTTGCAAGGTCTCTTTCTTTTCTTTGTTTGATTGTTTTTCTTGGCATTATCTTATACCCAGTTCTCTTTCTGTGATAATCTTAAATTCAATTCGTTTATCTTTACACCACTCATCTGCTGCTTGCCACTTTGCTTGATTAGTTGCATAGGTTTTGCACTCATAGAGATAAGACTTTGTGACGTTTTTCTTTTTCTTGGGAGGTTTTGTTTGCCTCATAGGTTTAACCTCGATAACATATGTTTTGACATCACCTGTTCCTTCCTTTACTTTTATAATAAAGTCTGGAAAGTAACGTCTAACCTTACCATCAGGGGCACGATATGGTATGAAGAACTCTTCGCTTCCCCATTGTATAATGTTTTCGTTTATATCACACCAATGACAGAACCTTGTCTCCCAAGAACTACGACATATAATATTATTCACATCACCTTTATACTTCCTTGGTTTAGTTGGTTTAAAGATACTCTTTTTACTTTCAGCCATCTCTTATACATAATATATAAGGTCAAATAGTATTTATAGATGCCAACTCCAAGGTCAGTCTCTAAAATAAAATCTGATTTGCTCCGTCCAGCAACTACTTCTCATTTTGAAGTAGAACTTAGCATACCAAGTGGACTCAGGGGTAAGTATAGTGGTGATAATAGACAAGGTAAAATGCAATTAATGTGTTCTGAGGCAAGTCTACCTGGCTCATCTTTAGCAACACATCAGATTGATAATAATTTTCATGGCGTAACTGAGAGACATGCGTACAGAAGATTGTATGAAGATAGATTAGATTTGAATTTTTATGTTGATGCAAATCAATATCTACCAATTAAGTTTTTTGAGGATTGGATATCGTTCATAACAAATGAGGATAAGAGGGATGCACTTGCTAACTCATATACTTATGATGTAAAATATCCAGATACCTATACCGCAGCTGGATTAAAAGTTATAAAATTTGAAAAGGACTATAAAAGTTCTATGACATATCAGTTTGTAAAAAGTTTCCCGATACAGATAACTTCCATGCCTGTGTCATATGATGGGTCATCTTTACTGCAGTGTAATGTTTCACTAACTTACTTGAGATATGTTGTAGGAACTAATATAGTTGATGTGTATAATCCTGTTAGTGCATTGAACCAAGCAAGATTTAATGCAAGAGGTATAGTTGGTGGATTTGTTGATGCTGCTGTAGACAGACTAACAGGAAATGATTTGCTTGGAGATATTGCTGGAGGTATCGCTGCAAATCTCCTCTAAATAAACATACTGAACTTGTCATAGGATATTATGCCTTTACCAAAAATTGCAACCCCAACCTATGAGTTGGAGTTACCCTCGACTGGAAAATCAATTTCTTACAGACCATTCCTTGTAAAAGAAGAAAAGGTTTTAGTAATTGCATTAGAGAGTGAAGATACAAAACAAATAACAACTGCAATTAAAGCAGTGTTGAGAAATTGTGTTCTTACAAAAGGAGTTAAAGTAGAATCTTTACCAACCTTTGATATAGAATATTTGTTTCTTAATATTCGTGGTAAATCTGTTGGTGAGGAACTAGAAGTAAACATTGTCTGTCCTGATGATGAAGAAACTAATGTTCCTGTACTCATTGACCTTGATGACATACAAGTTCAAAAAGATGATGGTCATACCAATAAGATTAAATTGGATGATAACTTAATGATGGAAATGAAGTATCCTTCATTGGAGCAATTCATTAAAAATAATTTTGAGTTTGATGAAAAGAATGCGATGGACCAATCTTTTGATTTGATTGCTACCTGCATCGATAAAATTTATACAGAGGATGAAGTTTGGGCAACTGCAGATTGCACCAAGAAAGAAGTGAAAGAATTTTTAGAATCTATGAACTCATCTCAGTTCAAGAGTATTGAAAAATTCTTTGAGACAATGCCTAAATTATCTCATACTATAAAGGTAAAAAATCCTAAGACTAAAGTTGAAAGTGAAGTTGTTTTAGAAGGGTTAGCATCTTTTTTCGCTTAGGTATGGTGCATATGAGTTTGTTTAATTACTTCAAACTTAATTTTGCCTTGATGCAGTATCATAAATATAGTTTGACAGAGATTGAAAATATGATGCCTTGGGAACGAGACATCTATGTGGGTCTTCTCCAACAACATCTTGAAGAGGAAGAGTTAAAACGCAAGCAGCAAAAAGCGAATGCCTAGTTACAATCCTGACGAATTTTCCCAAATACATAATACGATAAGCAAGTCCTTTGTGATGCAGAGGAAAACTTTGATGCGTGTTCTTGGTCTTGAGGGAAGGGTTAGTGAATTAGAATCGCAACAGGCAGCAGAGGAGCAAGCAAAGGAAGGTATAGATGATTTGTTAGGTGATATCCTTGGGGAGAATACTGAAGAATCGGTAGGTGGTACAAAAACAAAAACAAAAGCAAAGAAAAAACCAAGAAAGAAAACTCCTGTAGCTAAAAAGGCAACTAAACCTAAGAAAAAACCAAAGATAAAAGCTACAAAGAAAAGAATAAAAGCAGAGAATCTAAAGAAGGGAACTGTACTAGACGATGCTTTTAAAGCACGAGTGATGGGAACAGATTCATCAGGACAATATTTAACTCCAGAGGAAAGAAAAAGAAGATTTAAGTTTGGTGATACTCAACCAGCAGGAGTATTATCTACAGAAACATTACAACCATCTTCAGATACAGAACAGATAGGGCAAGCAGAGGGTGTAAAAAAATCTATTGGAGCATCTCCTGTCAGTGATGTATTGACAAATTCCCTGAAAGCAATTGCAGGTTCTCTTGACAATATAAAAAGTATTCTAGGTGATCAAAGTAAAACTCAACAAGACGCACAAGAAGATGCAAGAGTAGAAGGTGAACAGAATAAAGCAAAGAAACAGGAAGGTGCTCTTGAAAAAGTTATGGGTCCAGTTAAAAATGTTGGAGAGAAATTACTAAAACCTTTTAAGAGTATACTTGAATCTGCCATAGAGTTTTTAAGTAAAATATTTTTTGGTAGGGTTGCCATCCAGTTGTTTGAATGGTTTTCTAATCCAGAAAATATAAGTAAAGTTACTAGTATATTTAAGTTTATCAAAGATTTTTGGCCAGCGATAGTGGCAGCCCTTGTAGCATTTTTACCAGGATTATTAGGTCCAGTTGGTGTCATAGCAGGTATCACTGCATTATTACTTTGGGGAGTTCCTAAGATAGTAAATGCTGTTAAATCTATATTTGGATTTGGTCCGAAAGTTGATGATGTAATAAAGAATGAATCTAAAGATCTCAATAAGGATATGAAAAACGTCGAGAAGGGCGTTAATGATAAATTAAAACCAGAGGATGATGTAGATCAAGCAACAACAGAAACTAATGTAGACACTCCTGATGCAGAACTATCGGAGATACAGAATAATAATCAGGAAGTAAGTAAAGAAATTGACAAGGAAACAGTTCCTGCGATGGCAAAAGGCGGTCCTGTAATGAGTCAGGATGGTGGTAAAGTAGAAGGACAAAAAGGAGTAGATAAAGTTCCTGCAATGCTTACTGAAGGTGAATTTGTTATGAGTAAAGGAGCAGTGCAAGAATATGGTATGGAAACTCTTGCAAATATGAATGCTGCTGCTGGTGGAACTAATAAACCAAGCATGATGAGTAGTAATAAATCATCAAAAACAACTAACATTAAAAATAGTAAAAATTATTATGGTGGTGGTTCAGTTGGTGGTGATAGGATGTCATATTTTGGTGGTGGATTTGTTGGGAATATGAAAAATAATATTGGTAATTTTACTTCCAATATGAAATCGAGAGCATCATCCGTTACTCAATTTGTTCATCATCATAAAAGAGATGGTAAAAATTCAGCACAAATAGCAGCAAGTGAAAGTAATTCTAGAAAAATAAATCCACCAAGCACTCCGTCATCAGCACAAACAATTAAACAAAACGCACAAAGAAATAGTGCTACTTATTCTGGTAGTGATATGCCAGCCAAAGGTATACCTAACTTTGATGCTGATTTGATGAGGTCGCAAAGTAAAATTAGAGTATTAGGATTGTCAGTATAATGGCATTAGGATTAGCACTCAAAACAGTAGGTGGAGCACTTAAAGGTGGTGCGAAGAAAATTGCTACTGATAAGTTATTGAATAGAAAGAAGAAAACTGATGCTCGAAGGCAGAGGGCACAGCAGGTAATGGGTGGTGGTGAGGAGAGTGGTGGAGCATTAGCGATTAGACCAAAGACATCTATGGTTCCCTCTCCTGCAGGTGCAATTCAAAAGTATAGTGGTGGTTCTGATGATAAAGCAAAATCAAATGACTCTGCGGAAACTTTAGCATTAAAAATAAAGACATCTATAATATCTGTAGAAACTCTTCTAGGAAATTCTGTTGCTTTTCAAAAGAAAAAATTGGATGAAGAAAGAGAAGCAAGAGATCAAAAGAAATTAGCAGAGCAAGAAAAAGAATTAGAAAAGAAGGAACCAAAACAATCTAAAGGAAAAGGATTAAAACTCAAATTACCTGGTGGTGGTATACTTAATTCTATTATAAAGTTTGTATCTAATATTCTTTTTGGATATGTAATGGTAAGATTGGTAGATTTTTTACCAAAGTTGCAAACAGCATTGCCTAAAATAGGAGCGTTTGTTGATGGATTTTTAGATTTTTCAGGAAAGGTTCTCAATATTTTTGCAACACTGATTGATTTTGGGTACAAGTTAGTTGAGATGGGTCAGAATTTAGTTAAAAATCTTTTCGGTGAAGAGGGATTGGCGAAATTCAATATCTTCATGGATAATTTGAAGAATTTGATTAACGGATTTATAGCATGGAAATTAATAGGAGAAAAAATATTTAAAGCAATTGTATCAAATATAAAGGGTGCTTTTAATCTTGCTAAAAATATTATTAAAGGTGCAGTAGGTATCATAAACAAATTAACAGGAGGTTTACTTAGCAAAACTGCAAGCAAGTTGGGTGGACTGGCATCAAGTGTTGGAAGAAGAATTGGTGTTGGTGCTAAGAGAATTGCAGGAAGAGGTGTTAGACAGGGTATAAAGGCTGCTACAAAGACTGGAAGCAGTTTAATGAAAAAGGGTGTAGGAGGACTAGCAAAGAGAGGAGCATTAAAATTATTTGGTAAAGGTGCCGTTAAAGCTGCGTCTGGGTTTGCTAAAAAAATACCAATTCTAGGTCCATTAATAGTTGGTATTATTTCCATAATGTCTGGGGAACCAGCAAGTCAAGCATTATTTAAAACTTTTGGTGCTGCTGCTGGTGGTTTTCTAGGATCATTCATACCTATTCCTATTCTCGGAACTTTGATCGGTGAAACGATTGGTGTGTATATTGGTGATTTACTCTATGAATTAATATTAGGAAAGGGTGCAGCAGCAGTTGGAAACAGAATGAAGGAAGATTTTACTAAGTTGTTATCAGGTGGTAAGGTAGTTTTCAATTGGTTAAAGGATGGTGTTGGTAGATTTTTAGAGGGATTACCTAAAGGTTTTGGTTTAGCTCGTTTTATGCTTAACCCTAATCCATTACCTAAAGTTAAACTCATGGGTAAAGCTTTCTTTTCTAGAGAACCTATGAAAGAGGTGAAGGATGATGATAAGTCAGCAAAATTATCAAACAAACAAAAGAAAGATAGTAATAAAGTTGCAGATGATGTAAGTAAAAAAGCAACCTATGAAGAACCAGAGGTTGAATTAATCCCAATAGAGATACCACCACCACCTTCAAATACAACTCAAAGTTCTGATAGTATAAATGTGTCGTCAACAAATTCATCTAAAGAGGACTTTGCTGAGTCCTTGTACATGACAGGTTAAATAGTAATATGAGGAAATATAAATGACACAAAAAATACCAACACGTAATGCCACTCCTGCTTTTGTAGAGGGTATAAAAATTGTATCCAATCAGGATGAAAGTAGAACAGTTGATGTTGCTACTGGATTAGTTCGATTGCAATATTATGAAAGCATTCTGCAAGATTCTGTGAGAGCAGTAGTTATATATGGTGATAGTGGAAGTTCTATTGATGATAAGACTGTAATAGATGGACTTCCTATGGTTGGACAGGAAAAAGTTAGAGTAAAATTTACCGATAACAATGAAAACACAATTGATATTGAGTTATTTGTAAATAAAATAACACCTTTCTTTGACGATACTACACGTTCTGGTGTTGCAATTGACTTGGCATCAAAAGAATTTATAATGAATGAGAAAGTAAGAGTTGCTAGAAGATTTGATGGTAAAATATCTGAACATGTTAAAAAAATACTAGAAGAAGTTCTTAAGACAGAAAAGGATTTGGATATTGAAGAAACACAAAACAATTATAATTTTCTTGGATTGAATAAAAAACCATATTACATGTTGAACTATCTCTCAAAGGCATCTGTTCCATCTACTCAAAATTCAGATGGTAACACCGCAGGATTTTTTCTCTATGAAACATCAGAAGGATTTAAATTCAAATCAATCGATTCATTACTAAGTCAAGAAAAGAAAAAATCTATTATCTATAATGAAACTCCTGATGGTGATGGTGAAAACATACCAGAGGGATATGATATGAAAGCATTATCATATGAAAAGGATAATGCAGTAAATGTACAAAACAAATTGCGAATGGGTGCATACTCAACTCGTACAGTCGTTTTTAATCCTTTTGATTGTGTTTACGAAGTGTTGACTAATGATGCAACAGACATAGAAAAGAAAGAGGGTATAAAGACTGCTGGAAAAAATTTACCAGTTCTTAATAAAGAGTTTAATCAAGAGGGTCTTTCAAAAGAATTCTCAAGAACTATGTTCATGATGTTAGATACTGGAACTTTACCCACGGGTTCTAAAGGAGATAATAAACCAGTTGACACCACGAAAGACCAATTGTCTGAATGTGATAAGCAAAATTATGATGCTAAAAAAATTCTTGCACAGTCTGTGATGAGATATAATCAGTTATTTGCTGCAATCAACACAATAGTCATAGCAGGGGACTTCTCATTACACGCAGGAGATGCTATATTTGTGGATGCACCAGAGTTACAGACTGAAACTAAAAATGATGATGTGAACAAGGAAAGTGGGGGTCTATATATTATAGCAGATTTATGTCACTTCATAACCCCAAACGAAACTTACACAAAATTAAATTTAGTGCGAGATACTTTTGGTCGAAAAGGTAAACCTACTTAAATAGATACCCATGACGAACAACGCATACATTGATCCAAAGGATCACAAAGAGCATATCAATCATGGTATGTTAGAATACTCAGAAGAAGATTTAAAACTTCATAACGATGCATTTCATGCACACACAGAAGATGAAGTAGATAAGAATGATGCAAAAATAAATGACTGGCATGAAAGGCATGAAGATCAGCATTTAGAACTTTTTTGTGACAACCATCCAGATGCATTAGAGTGTAGAGTATACGATGATTAATAGATGATGGAAGGAGGTTCATTATTTAACACAGGTTTCTTTGGAAGCAGTTTCTATTGGTGGATGGGTCAGATTGCTGACGATTCTACTTGGAGAGATAATGAGCTTTCTAGTAAATATCCTGATAGAGATACTCCTTTAGGTTGGGGAAAAAGATATAGAGTAAGAATTATTGGAGTACATGATAAAGAAGAAGAAACAATTCCTTCTGATCAATTGCCTTGGGCAAATATCATGTACCCCGTTACTGCTGGTGGTGGACAAGCAGGTTCGCATCAATCTGCAAACCTCCGTCAAGGAATGTTTGTGTTTGGATTTTACATGGATGGACAGGACATGCAGGTTCCTGTCATCATGGGAGTGTTGGGTAATAATTCCAAAACTCCACTAAACACAAAAATTGGTAATGATGAGAGTAATTTTTCAGGAACTAGTGGAGTTGCTCAGGGTCAAGAGGATAAACAAGGAACAGAAAAAGAACCTATTCCAGACAATGAGAAGGTTATAAAAAAACCAAAATCAAAAAGTGATGCAAAAGAAGAATCTATACTAGATTCTGGTGTTGATTTAAATAAATTTGGATTGCCCTTTAATTTACCATCAAATCCTAATCAACTAGCAGATCTTAATGATGCTAAATCAGAAATTGAACGTATTAAAAGTGCTCCTGAATTAACGAAAAAATTTTTTAATGTTGAGAATGTAGATGAGATAACTCAATCAATGGAAGATAACTTTATACAAAATAAAGTTGTCACTTCTATGAGAAGGAGAGTAGCAGGAGCAAACAAACCAGGTTCTCCCTCTCAAGCAGGTGCTACTATTGAGTCTGTAGATTGTTTGCAGATGCAAACAGCAGAAACTCAGAAGAGAGAAGACAAGTATCAAGAGAAAACTGTTTTAGTAGTTCCAGATGATACAGTTGGATCTGCGGTAAAGGCTATGCAAACTATTTCAGAAAATCTTGCTAAGAAAACTGAAAAATACTTATCTTCTTTTAGTGATTATGCAGATGCTGTTTCGGGAGGACCAAATATTAATACACTTACTAAATTAAAAAAAGATTCTGCATGTGCAATGTCAAAGTATATGAAAATAATACTTGATAAGATGATGGAATATACTAGTAAGACATTGAATGAAGAGATAAGTGAAGCTATTTCAGACATGCCTTCCTGTATGAGATATCAAATGGGGGACATGATGGATATTGGAAATGAAAAATTACTCGAAAAATATAATGAGATAACAAATGGAATGTGTGGATTATTAGAAAGTATTTTAGAAGAACAGATTGATGTAAATTCTCTTCAAAAACAAGCTGAGGAAAACGCTGCAAAAGTTGGCATAACTACAGAACAAACTGTGGTTGATCCAGAAACTGGAAGATTGATACAGAGATCAATTTTAATAGAGGAGGATGTATCTCATCCAAATGTTCCAATTTGTTCTGCAGAAAGTATAATAGGGCAAGCTATATCTAATGTTAAGGTTGGTATTACAAGTATTAATAGTCAAATTTTGGACGGAACAAATGTTTATTTAAAAGACATTAAAAGTGAATTAGAAAGATTAGATGGCGATCTTGTTGAAAGGGTTCAAACAAATACTGATGCTGGTAAAGTTTTAGAAATAACTGATGAGGAAGTATTGGATGAGGTTAGGGGTGGAACATTATATAAAACTACATCAAGAGTTGGAACTATATTTAAGAATAGTACAGATCCTAGTAGATCACCTAACCCACCAGTTGGATTTACAACGGCAGAAACAACAGGACAAGGACTTACTGTTGACATAACAGTATCTCTTGGTGGTCTCGCTGGTTTTGGAAATGCAGGAGGTGCAACTGACTTTGAATTTTTAAGTCAGGGAACAGGATATACAAATCAAAATGCTGTTAATTGTAATGGTGGATCTGGAACAGGTATGAAAGTTAATTTAGTAACATCTGCTGGTGAGATTACTACAATGTTCGTTCATACTACAGGAACAGGATATAAAAAAGATGAAGAACTTACAGTGCAAGCAGGAAACTTTGATGCAAAATTTACTTTAACTGCTGTTGAAGGAAAGATAGATGATGGTGCTATTAAAATTAATGAGGGTGGTAATGGATATGTTGTAGGAGACGTTTATACAGTTCTTGGTGGTAGTGATGATGGTACTTTCATGATTATTTCTATCAGTGATATTGGTGATAAAGTTGCTACTAATACTTCATCTCCTAAAAAATTATCTAATTCTGGATTCAATTTGAGTAATTTAGTTGGTAATGTAACTTCTGCTCTTAACTTTGAAAATATAACTGCAAACGTGTTCCCATTTGAGTTGCCACCAAACCCTGCTGTTTCTGATTTCTATACACTTGCAAATGGTGGAGAGGGTCAACCAGATTTTGAACTACCTAATTTTGCTCAGTTACCAAAACAAATAAATGAAGGAGCTAAAATAGCAGCAAAAGAAGTTATTCCTTTCGCAGAACCTACTTTAAAGAAAACTATAGATTTGGTTAACAGAACAACAAATATTGCTTCAAGTTCTGTTCCTACAGAGGCAGGACAAACATCTATTACAAATAATGTGGCAACTGGTGCGGTTAGTTTTGATGCATCTTCATCAGAAACAGCAGCAGATACTTCTTCATCTACTCCCACTAGTGGTTCATCAGGTGGTTCATCTGGTGGTGGAGGAGGCGGTGGAGGTTATTAATAAATATTGAATATGACAGTTACTAATTCCTCATTTGATATATTTGGAGATCCTCAGAAAGATGATATCCGAGTTGGATATATTTCTCCTGATAGAGGATTAGTTTCTGATGTCACGATATGTGAGGCAAATGATTATGCTAAGTTAAATCCTGGTACAGTTTTTATTTTTAGAGATAGAGAAAAGATACAATATTTGGGAATAAATGAAGTAAATAAATTAACAACAAATGATTTGCTTACAACTGTCGAAACATGTGGTGGTGTATCAGTAGCAAAAACATGTAGCGGTTCGGAAACTCCTAAAGTTATATTTGGTGGAGGTGGTGGTTTAGGTGCGAAAGCAAATCCAGTTATCGTTGGTGGATCTGTCATAGCAGTAGATTTAATCGAAGGTGGTTTTGGATATCAATATGAACCTATAGTTGATGTAAAAGATCCCTGTGGCGTTGGTGCTGGTGTGGTGGCAAAGGCAATAATGGATGAACAGTTTACTAAGTTTGTTGTGTATGATGATGAAGACGATTTTGAAGACTATAAAATATGTCCTCAAGTTCCTATCACATATGGTACTAAATTTTCTCCATCAGGAAAAGTAATTGGTAAGTGGAACCCTGAAGAATATTTAAACTCTGGACAGACACCTTTCCAAAAACAAATTCAAGATTATATAGAATTTTTAAACGCACCAAAAAATCCTTTCTGGACCAGTAGAACGGAAAATCCTAAGAAAGTTACATCTAAAGGAAATATAACCAGTGCTAAGTATGATGTAAGTCACTGGGCATGGGGTGCGAATGTAGATCCACAAGGAGAATATGATGAAGCAGCCGACTCTGATAAAGGTAATATTGTTAATGATAGATTGTGGAAGTTTGGAGTATTATGGAGAACTGATTTAAATAATTTCATGAATGCTCATGCCATATCACCCATTCCAATGTCGAATGTAAAGGATGAGGCAAATACAGAATATTATTTTGAATGGGATGTAGAATTTCCTTATCCTGGAGATTATATTTTTAAAATACAATGTGATAATGAAGGGTCTTTATATGTTGATAATAAAAAGAAAGCTAATTATAAATTAGGAACAGGTGGTGCAGCAGGTAATATATTATCACCACCAGAAGAAACAAAAGTAACGATAGATAAACGTGGATTTAAGAAAGTACGAGTTGACCTTACCAATTATCCTAGAACACAAAAAGTTGCTAAAGCACAAGAGTTAAGTGATTTTCCTACTAGCAACAATATAGAATTTTCAATATCAACTGCTACTCTTTTTGGAGCATCTATAGTCATTGAAGGTTTGGATATTAATTTAGAAAAAACTTATGGTGCTGATAATAATGTAAAAGAAACCTTCGAGAGAGAAGTTGAGTTTGGAAAAGTTTATGACATCAAAATAATTAGTAATAGTAAAAAAGGTCAAAACAATAAAGCACAACTAAGAGTCAAAGGTGATAAGGTTCTTGAAATGGAAGACATACCAAACACCACTGAAGGAGGAGGTGGTGTAGGAGTATTTTTTGATGACTTGATTGTATCTGTCAGTCAGGGTAGATTTTTTGATATTGATGGATTGAACTGTAAATTTACTTTGGGAGAACCTAAAGCCACGACAGGAACATCATCTCAGGTAGAGGGAGAGACAAGGAGAGTATTTAATACTATGGAGTTTATTGATAAAGCAAACAGAGAATTATGGAGAACTAATACACTTAGAGAATCTCAAAGAGAAAATAGTGCAGAAGGATTTTTAAATCGTTATGGCGTTTCTCCTTTTGATACTACAATTGAACATGAAACAAGTTATCCTGGTACGCATACCATTAAATGGCACAATGTAAACTTCCCGATATCTGGTGAGTATGATATTGGTGTTGCTGTTGATGATAATGTAACTTTGAAGATTGGTGATGATGTAAACATCTTTAAACAGGGATTTTTTGAAGGAACATCAAATTCAACAGGTTCCAGTTTGTATAGGAGATTTATAAAGGCAGGTAATTATACGATTGTAGCAGAATTAAATCAAATTCCTGGTGGTAAATTTGGATTAGGACCAGATGATAATCCTATGGCTCTTGCCATAAACATATCAACTTCTTTTACTGAAGTAGATGAGAAAATTTCTCAGTCATGGAATCAAAATCCATTAGGTGTAGCAGTTACAATTGAAGCACCAGAACCTCCAATACCACAAGAACCTGTGCCTATACAGGAAGGTAGATGTCCCTCTAATCCTTTCTGGTCAACTAGATTTTCTAGTGCCGATGGTAATAAATGGCATCCAGTAGCATTTGATAGTTGGTCTAAGTTTAAAAATCGTTATGGTATGTCTCCTATTCCACCATATTCACTAGAAAATACTTCTGGTGGTGGAAAAAAATATACTACTCAATGGGAAATTGATATTCCATATGAGGGATTCTATAAACTTAAAGCAGAGGCAGATGATAAAGCAAAATTTTGGATAGTGCCAAAAGGAACATCCGTAAACGAACCTACTTTAGAGGTTGGTATTCCTGAAAATGGAATTGTTCCAAGTAAAATGGTTGGACTATCACCTGGTAAACATGATGTTTTCGTAGAGGTTGAGAATTTTTTCCAAGGCACAACCGAAACAATCAGTCAAAGAGTTTTTAGTACTCTTGGATGGGGAGCACAAGGAACAAAGAAACAAATTCCTGATGGTGGTAATTTTAAAGATATAACATTTAATGTTTCCTCTGCTACCTTATATGGATCGCAATTTACTTTATTTAATGGTAGTCTTCTCAATGGTCCCTTGATTAATGAAACAAAAGAATTTGGAGGTGCAAATTTTAACTCCACTCATAATCTCAATATTGAAAAAGGTAAAGTATATGATGTGGTTTTTACTAGTCAGAGTTCTGGTAATAATAGAGGAATAGAATTTACTGGTCTTCATCCTGTAAATAATCCAATCAATGTTACAAATAATGGAAAGAGATTAGCGTTACGTGATGGTGATGGTACAGATACTAATGCTTCTTTCACTATTGATAGTGGTAGTATAACTTTTGCTCCAGATGGTAGAAGTTTAGTTGGGAGTGGTGATGCTACTCTGACACTGACATGGAATGATAGGAGACAAGCTGGTCGTGCAATTGATAGAATTAAAATAGGTTCTGTTGAATGGTTAAGAAGTGGTAGTGGTGGTACAATTACTCGTCAAATTACTGTCGGTGCAACATCCAATAATTCAAGTGTTCAGTTGAAAAATAAGGATGGTGCAGATAATATCGTTCAGATGGAAGATTTCACTGATGAGTCTTGGGATGATATTACATGTTCTGCAACAGATGGAAGATTTTATGACTTCAATGGTAGAAGATGTAAGTTTACTTGGGGTGGCGACTTTAAGGAAATATTAGTAGGAACTTCAAGCGGCACTGCAAAAGATGGTGTTACTTACAGTGGTCCTGATTTATTTCACTTACCTTTTACAGGGTGGGGTTCGTTTATGAATAAGTTTTCGGTTTCACCTAATAAACTAGAACCAGACTCACCTGTTGTTAATTACACTTGGAGTAATGTTTCTTTCCCAGAAGATGGTGAGTATGAGATAAAGTTTCAAAATGATGCACATGCTTCTTTATTCATTGATAATGAAGAGGTTATCATTGGTGATTTTGATACGTTACCAGGTGTGTCTGATAGAGATAAAGCTAATTTTACAGGTGAAGGTAAAATTAAAATAGTTCAAGTTAATGCTGGTGCTCGTACCATATCAGTAAGACCAACTGGTATTGGTACTGGTTTTCATGCGGGAAGAGTTGATACTTTATTCCAACAACCACCAAATTATGTTTGGCAAAATAATCCAAGCGGATTTGCAATAGAAATTAGAAAAAACGTAGAAGTAAGGGGCAAAACAGAAACTGGTGAAGATAAAACTAAATCTTGGATGAATAATCCAATTTCTGTTGCTGGCATTCTTATACCACCTCCATGTCCTAGAGAAGTAAAGGGAAAGGGTATAGTGAAAGATGTTGATATAATAGAACCTGGTAATGGATTTCCTGAACCTCCTACTAATCCTGTTGGTTTATCAACTTATCCAGTTTCATTAGAAGTTCCTGTTATAATAACAACAGATCCTGGTATTAACTATGATCCCAAAGATGTTGTCGTGGTTGGTGTAAATACTTTCTCAATGCCACCATTAGAACCATTTGGTAAATTACCACCACAAATACCTATTCCAACAGGAATTGGAGTAACAGAATTTCCTGATATTGATATAATTACTGATACGGGTATTGGTTTTAAAGGTACTCCTAAGATTGTTGTGAGGAGAGATCCACTTGATGTTTCAGATGATCAGTTGATACAAGTGACAGATCTTGTTGGGTTGAAACAAACTGGATACTATCAAGGAAGACCCTACTATGGTGCAGTATTCTTTAAAGATGGTCTTGCATATGCAGGATATTACGAGACAGCTGGACAATTAATTCGTGTTTATGATACACTACAAGAAAGTATTGATGGTGAGGTTACAACAGCTCCATCTGCAATCCAGAGACAGGGTACAGATGTAAATAGTAACAATCCAAGACTTAATATTCCTGGTACTCCACAAAATCTTACTGAATAGATATGGCAAGAACTGAAAATTTAAAATTAGATAGGAGTGGTAAAGGTGCCAAGAAAAATTATAATGCAATCAGTTATGGAACGGCACAAGGTCGTGTCCAAATGGGTCAAATTGCCAAGAAAGGTGATGTTACAACAGGAATTGGGTTGCATACACCAGATGCAGAGCATCAATTAACATTAGATATTGACGGTCAAAGAAAAGGATGGACTACATCAATAGGACCAGGTAATTTTCAAGTTGAGTGTGGAAGTGCCAATCAAGAAGCAGAGAACAGCATGATATTAACTGCTGTAAATGGTGACATTGCAATTACAGCAACTAATGGTAAAATAAGATTACAGGGTACTGATATTGAATTAGTTGCTGTTGGTGAGGGTAGTTCAAAAGGTAATATAAAATTAACAGCAACAGAATCTGTCATAAGTAATTCTAAAAAATTTTTGGTTAATTCAAAAACAATGTATAAGATTGTAAGTTCTCAACAAGGACAAGTCATAGCTAATGGAACTCTACAAATGTATGGGAACGTAATTAGAGGAGTTACTGCTGCAGTTAAACACAAAGATTCAAAAGTTGGAGGACAAAAATTCTATGATAAGCAAAATCCAAATGAAGCAGCAAAGAGAGCACAGCGACAGGATCAACAAAACTTCGCTAATTTTGAGGGGGGTTAATTAAATGTCTTTTAATTTCGATGATGTTCAAATTGGTGGTCAATTGCACGTTGGCACTGGTGCTTATGCTGCAATAAAATCTGGAAAATTTAATAAAATAAATGGTTCTGCTGCTGTTGAAGGACCAATGGTTGTGGGTGATCCAGAAGACTTTAATAATAATGATGCAACTTTGATGGTCGGCAAAACTAGTAACAATGACCCCACATGCTCGATGCCAGAGAGTTCTCTAGGTGTGTCGGGTAGAAAACCAACTGCATTAAAAACAAAGGGTAATATGTATGTTACTGGTGATTTATATGTCACTGGGTCAGTTGACTGCCAATCTACAGGTAGACTAGAAGCAAGACACAAGCAAGCAGATGCCTCTCCTAAGAAGTTTGATATAAAACACCCCTCTGAGGATGGAATGCGTCTTGCACACGCCTGTATAGAGGGTGCAGAGGTTGCTGTATATCATAGAGGTAGAGTTAGGAATAAGACGGAGATTATATTACCAGAGTATTGGAAAGATTTGGTTCATATGAATAGTATTAGTGTTCAGTTGCAAGCAATCGGTGCTCATCAAGATATTATTGTGAAGAGATGGGATACTGAAAAGATATATCTTCAGTCAAGAAGTGGCATTCCAATTGATTGCTTTTTTCATGTGTACGCAGAGAGAAAGGATATTAATCCATTGGTTGTAGAGTATGAGGGTGAAACATGGGAGGATTATCCAGATCCTGATTCAAATGATCCTAAATACGAAGGTCAGAATACACGCACACTTTGACAAACTGTTGACTTCATGCTAAGGTATGATAGTATTCCTTAAAATTGTATGGAAGACGAATATGTAACACGATGTGTGGTGGATACCGCACAGAGAAAATTCTATCTTTACTCTAGTGAAGGAGAAAAAAGAGTTGTTGATTGTGATACTGTTGAACAATTCATGAGTGTGTTAAATCTTGTAAGAGATTCATGTCCTGAAGATGTGTTATCGTATGCGGATCCCCTCTGAGGGAAAATCGACTTTTAGTTTCAAAAAAGTCGGAAAAAAATCCCGCCAATTTTTTACGCACGAAGGGTTTTGCATGGATTTGTTCAATGATAAATAATCCATAACAAGAACTATAGTGCTAATAAGATGGGTCTTTCCAGATTAGATAATTTTCTTAAGTCGGCACGAGGAACAATCCTCTATGTCAACCCTAATGATTTGGATGCTACTGATGGCATTGAAAATCGTGGTAATTCACTGACTCGTCCATTTAAGACAATTCAACGTGCATTAATTGAATCAGCAAGATTTTCATATCAGAAAGGTTTAGATAATGATAGATTTGGTAAAACAACAATTTTATTATATCCTGGTGAACACATTGTAGATAATAGACCTGGTTATATTCCTGATGGTGCAAATAATTTTATACTTAGAAATGGTCAGACAACTGATGACTTATCTGCATTTGATTTAACTACAAATTTTGATTTAGAATCATCTGCAAACGCACTTTTCAAGTTAAACAGTATACATGGTGGAATTATAATTCCGAGAGGAACTTCTATTGTTGGTCTTGACTTAAGAAAGACGAAAATAAGACCAAAATATGTTCCAAATCCTGAAAACGATAATATTGAAAGAACTGCACTTTTCCGTGTAACTGGTGGATGCTATTTCTGGCAATTCTCTATATTTGACGCAAATCCTAATGGGAAGTGTTATATTGATTATACCATTAATGAATTTGTTCCTAATTTTTCTCATCACAAATTAACTTGCTTTGAGTATGCAGATGGTGTAAATGATGTCAAAATAAATGACACATTTTTAAATTATTCAACAGATCGAACTGATTTGGAGATGTATTATGAGAAAGTTAGTCTTGTATATGGTCAATCATCTGGTCGTGCAATTGAACCAGACTATCCAAGCACTGGATTAGACATACAACCTAAAATTGATGAATTTAGAATTGTTGGTTCGACAGGAAAATCTGTTGGAATTAGTAGTATTAGATCAGGTGATGGCACAACCTCAACAACTCAAATTACAGCATTTCTTAATGATAGCACATTTACAGGATTAGACGTAGATACTCCTTTTCGTGTAGCAGGAGTTACGGTTGATGAATATAATGGAAAATTTGTTGTAGCAGAAAGACCAACAAGTGATTCTGTTGTTTATTCAGTTCAAAATGCTCCACCATCAGCAAGTCCAAATGCGACTGGTGCAACTATAACTCTATCTTCTGATACTGTAACATCAGCATCTCCATATATTTTCAACGTATCACTTAGATCTGTATTTGGTATGTGTGGATGTCTTACTGATGGTAAGAAAGCCACTGGATTTAGATCTATGGTTATTGCTCAGTTTACTGGTATTGGATTACAGAAGGATGATAACGCATTTGTACTTTATAACTCAAGCAATCCTCCTACAGGACAATATGATGATAATACAACACCAGGAAATGAAAACTTAAGCACTAATTCAAAAGCAGTATACAAACCAGAATACAGAAATTTCCATCTTAAGGTTACTAATAATTCTGTTGTTCAGGCAGTATCTGTATTCGCTATTGGTTATGCAGAGCACTTTGTTGTGGAGAATGGTGGAGATATATCTCTCACAAACTCCAACTCTAACTTTGGTGCTGTTGCACTATCTGCAGATGGATTTAAGAATGATTCATTCAAGCAAGATGATAAAGGATATATCACTCACATTATACCTCCAAAAGAGGTTGCACTTTCCGAGAGTTCTGTAGAATTTGAGTCTATTGATGTTAATGTAACAGGAACTGCTGTTGGTATTGGATCAACCTCTCATTTATATCTCTTCGATAAGAAAAATGAAGATGTTCCACCTGAAAATGTTATTGAAGGATATCGAGTTGGTGCAAAATCAAATGATACTTTAAAGGTTCTTCTACCAACTGATGGAGTAACAACTGAATATAGTGCCAGAATAGTGATGCCTGGTTCTACCTCTAGTTTTAAAAAGTCATTTGATGTTGATAGAAGCAATACAGGTATAAACAGTATAGGACAATTTAGTGCGGGGGGTTCACAAAATGTGATTACCTTAACTGCTGCTCATAGTTTCCTATCGGGTGAATCGATTAGAATTATTAGTGATAATGGTCAATTACCTGATGGAGTTGATGCAAATACTCTTTATTTTGCGATTACTGATAAAACTCAAGGTTCTGGAATTACAACTAATACTAACATTAAGTTAGCAAAAACTGTAAATGATGCTATAGATGCAACTCCATTAACAATTAATGATAAAGGTGGTTCCTTAAAAATTGAAAGTAGAGTATCTGATAAAACTTCTGGTGATATCGGACATCCAATACAATATGACCCAACAAATACTCAGTGGTTTATAAAAGTTGCTGATGATAACACTATCTTTACCAGAATAGTTGGTGTTGGTTCAACTGGATTGGGAAGTGCAACTCCAAGAACCTTCTTGACAAGAAGAACTGATGATAGAAACGCATTAGATACAATTTATCGTGCAAGATATGTAATTCCATCTTCATTAGGAGGAGATGTTGCTAAACCACCGAGTGATGGATTTATCATTCAAGAGTCTAATACTTCAATAGGATCAACTGATGGTGAAATACAAACCTATTTTGGAACAGGTTCTCTTACTAATGAAAATCAACAAAGAAATTTCCGATTTATTGCTAATGCGGAACACAGTGGTAGTGAAGCAACAATTACTACAGAACTTCCTCATGATTTGTCAGTAGGTTCTTCTGTAGAACTTTTGAATATTAAGAGTTCTAATAATCAAACAGGAATTAGTAATTCTGGATTTAATAATAATTACATTGTTACTGATGTTGGAAGTTCTAAGCAGTTTACCGTTGGGTTAACTACAAGTCCTGGTACTTTTATTGATAATACCTCTACCAGAACTACTTCGTTACCACATTTCAAGAGAAAAACTTTTGATGATACTTATTTTATATACCGACATGAAGAGTCTCAGGAATATGTGGCAGGAGAACAAGATGGTGTTTACTACCTAACACTATTAAATGCTTCTAATAATCCTACCGTAGCACCATTTACTCAAGAAGATTATTCTCAACCAATTAAGGATTTATATCCACAAACAAATAGAGATAATCCTGATTCTGACCCTAAAGCAACAAGTTCTTTTGCCAGAGGAAAAATAATTGGTGACGTTGTTGTTGATGACGTACAAAATAGCGTAACAAAAGAAACTTTAAATAAGTATCTTAAAGATGGTGGTGTTGGTGTAGGTGTAACTAATATTACATCAAATTCTTCTACTTCACATCAAATTTTCACTGGTGTTGAACATGGTTTGAATAGAATTACCAAAGTAAGCATTGCAAGTAGTGGTGCAAATTATGGTGATGGTAGTGGATCAGGTGGTTCTTTCTATAATGCAAAACTTGTTTCAATAGGTTCTTCTGTAACTGGTGAAGGTGCTACTGCTAAAGTAACCATCGATGCTGGTGGTGGTGTGACATCACTTAAGATAATGGATGGTGGTAGTGCATATGGTATTGGTAATACATTGGCTATTACAGGTATTGCATTTACAGCAGGAAATGTTCAAGCAGTAGTAAAAGTTGATCAAGTTTATAGTAATGTTGGTGATGTAGTTAGAGTTGCTGGTGTTTCATCTGATTCTTACTCTGGATATAACAATCTATATCGAATTGGTAATGTGAATGTTGGATTTGCTAAGAGTGTAGATGTTATTTCGTCAAATTCTATAACTGGTTTTACTACAACTGGGACAGGAAGTGTAAGAACACAAGATGCTTATGTTTATCAAACAGGTGAGGCACTTTCCGTTGCTTCATTTACTTACAATAAGACAACTGGTATTGGTATAGTTACCACAACTACTAATCATGGTTTAAAAGTTGATAATAAAATTAGACTTGCTGACTTTACATTAGATTCTCGTGGATATAATGGTAGTTTTGTAGTTACAGAAAATAGAAGTTTAACTTCATTCTCGATTAATTTAGGTGTAGGTACATCTGAACCTGCTACTCAAGGTTCTCCTTTTGTATACCGAGAAGGATATGCATCTAATCAAGGTATTATCACTCCAGAAAATGAAAGTTTAAATGGAAGAATGGTTCCTACTTATAATGGAACTACAACTACATTGTCTGCAGATGTTGTAAATGCAACTATAGATGAAGTCGCATTGACTAACATCGCTAATTTGGATATTCAAATTGGAGATTATCTAACCGTTAATAACGAAATTGTTAGAGTTAAAACAACGACAGACTGTGCATCTGCTCCTGCTACACAAACTGCTCCACTAAAAGTATTCCGTGGTGTTTTAGGAACAAAACCAAAGTCTCATGACATTGGATCAGTTGTTAGGAAAATTCATGTAAGTCCTATTGAACTTAGAAGACACTCAATTATTCGTGCTTCTGGACATACCTTTGAGTATGTTGGATTTGGTCCAGGTAACTATTCTACTGCTTTCCCTGATAGGCAGGACAGAGACATATCACCAAAAGAAGAACTACTTACTCAATCTAAGAGAAGAAAGGGTGGTGTAAACTTCTACACTGGTATGAATGATCAAGGTGTATCATATACTGGTAATAAGAAATTAAGTAGTGTTACTGGACAAGAAGAGATCTTTGACACTCCAATTCAAACCATAACAGGTGATGATATTGGTAATCGTTCGGACCTTAACATTGTAAATGCTACTGAGGGTGCATTTAGCAGATCGATTAAAGTTGAGGGTGGTAGTGACAATAAGGCATCATCTGAATTTAGTGGTCCAATCATCTTTAACAATAAGGTAACTTCATTCTCTGAAAAGGGTATCGAAGCACAGGCATTCTATATTCAAGGTGATCAGACAATATCAAGAAAGCACACGCTGTCTGCAACTCAACCAACATTAGCAGGTAATCCTGGTGATATTGTTTATGCTTCAGATCCTACTGATGGTGGATATCTTGGATGGGTATACACTCAAGATAATGCTTGGAGAAGATTTGGAAACGTAAGTCTTACGATTGATAGTGATAGTTACACCTTTGATAAAGTAGCAATAGGATCAACAACCGCAGGTGATAATACACTTCAAGTGGGTGCAGGTACAACTAGACTAAGTGTTAGTGGTATCGGAGTTACTGTTGGTTCTGCTTTGACCGTAAGCATAGGTGGTGATGCAGCATTCTATGGAAAAATTCAGGTAGGTGGAAGTAATGGAACTGCTGGTCAGTTACTAAAATCAACAGGAACTGGTGTAGCATGGGTTGATCCTAGTGTAGCAGAATCATGGCAAAGAACTGCTGCTGATAACGGAATATACAATACTGCATTAGACTTTGTAGGTATTGGCACATCAACGCCAACTGCAAAGTGTGAAATTGGAGCAGTTGGTGAAGGTGGAGTTTCTTTGATAGTTAACAATACTGCTGCTTTTGGTGGTCAGATATTAGCTAACAATGTTAATGTTTCTGGAATATTAACAGCATCAGGACTTAATTTGAATAGTTCTACTGGTAATATTGTAACTGGTTCTGTTGATACAACTAGTCTAGATGTTGGTGTGGGAACTATCACTGCATTGAAAACTAATGGTGATAACATTGGTATCGGAATAACGGCTCCTAGAGCAAAATTGGACATTGAAGGACACGCAAGATTTAAATCTTATTCTGAGAACGTAGGAACACTTGTAGTTAACACTGGAGATGTTTTTGTAGACTTGAGCGTAGCACAATCATTTACTTTGTCACCTAACCAAACAGTAAATGCTTTTAGATTGCAGAATATACCTGATGATGCTACATCATTCACAATAAAAATAGAACAACCCTCTTCTGCCCAAACTGTCAATTTGGATCAATTCCATGTTGGTTCGGGAAGTACTTGTTTAGTCAAATGGCCAGGTGGAGTTATACCCGTAGTCACTCAATCTGGAAATAAAACTGACATATATTCCTTCAAGATATTTGATGGTGCTGGATTAAAGTCTGATGCTGCTACGGGAATTGTTTACGGTATCGTAGGAGGTCAGAACTTCGTATAATGAAAAATAGTTTTTCAAATAAACAGACAAATTTGGATCTCAATGGTCCTTATTTGTCTTTTGATACTCAACCACAGAGTGTCACTGGTATAGGAACTAGGATTGGAGGAACAACTGGTGCTACTGTTTCATTAGTTGGAATATCAACTGTTGGATTTAGCACAGAAAGTAATATTTTTAATCCACCATGTGTTGCAGTCATAGACGAAAATGATAATGGTAATGTTGATAATCAATGGATAGGATTTACTTCATCACATCCTAATCGACAGTTTAATCTAATGAAAGTTCCTAGTTCTTCAGGTCTTGGAACTCCATCTTCAAATTTACCTGGAGTCGCTGAATACTTCAGAATGTATGATGTGAATAGAGATAGTGGTTTGACCATCCAAAGAAGTGATTGGTTTGAATTAGCAGGATTTGAAAATCTTCCTTCAGGATCAATTATATCATTATGGATTGATACGTCGGGTAGTATGACTATGAGTGATGTCAGTGCATCATATAACTTGTTTATAGAAAGATGTAATAGTGCTGGTATATCTGTAGAAACTACGACAGGATATGGTGAAAATTATATTGGAGCATTCATAACAGAATTGTCTGGATTAACTCCACCAGCAAATAAAGGATCAATTAAATTTCAATGGTACGAAGAAGGTGTAGGTAAATTATCTGATGATAGTCGTACAACAGGAACGGCGACTACAACTCTTACAATATCAAACTTGGTGACACCAACTGATAATGGTAGAAGATTTTTCTTAGAAGCAGATTATGATCCTCAAACTGAGGTGAGTATAGGTTCTACTACTATTACAGGTAATGCTCCAAATGAACCATTTAATTCTGGAATAGCAACAGTTACTGTAACACCACTAATTGAGATCACATCTCAACCTGGCATTACATCAACATTTCCTAATGTCCCTGCAGTTATTTCAATTGGTGCGACATTAAGTGACTCATCTTTTATTAATGATTTGACTTTTCAATGGCAATTGGATGGCGATAATGTATCAGATGGAACAAAAACAAAAACATCATCATCAGGAATAGCAGTTACTACAACCATATCTGGTGCGACAACTTCTGCTTTAACTCTGACCAGTGATAATTCTGGTATTGGATATACTGCTAATTGTATTATATCATCTGCCAGTGCTTCCAATTCTCCAATTAAATCTAATGAGGTTGAATATGATGTTAACTCTCTTGCAGAAGTTAACAATCTGAGAATAGAAGCAATATCACCTGATTCAACCACGGCAGATGTGTCTGAGGTGGGATTAAGCACTGATGTTGGATATGCATTTAATGCAACAACAACTTCCGTTGTTGGAGTTAATACTTTTGCTTATAGCATATATTCTCCAGATAAAGATATGACTGTTGAAATAGATTTATTTGGAGGAAAGGGTGATAGTTTTGGATCTAATAGTGGTGGAGAAGGTGGTTTTTCTACTATTCAGTTTACAATGAATCAAAATGAAGAATATGTTATAACAGGATTAACCGCACCAATCAATACTCCCTTTATCTTCAGAAAGGCACAACTAATTGCATGTGTTGGTCAAGGTGGTGCTGCTGGAGAATTTGCTGATGGTGGAGACGGTGGTGGTATCAACGTTGGTGGGCAGGATGGGTTTGGTAATGGAGGAACTGCTGGTGGATTTGTTTCAGCAGGAACCTTATCATCGAATGGAACCTTTGGTAGTTTGTATCAATCACCAATACTATATCCAGGCGATAGTCAAAATACAGGTGCTTCTGGCGGTAAAACGGTTTCTTGTCCAGCAGGAACTTATTGGAGACAGCAAGGAGTTAGTGCGTGTTCTGATGTTGGGTCTAGTGTTAAATTTAGATTATCGGATGGTAACGAAGTAACTAATACAGCAACCATTGAGAGAGGATATAAGGCAGGTTACAGTATAATACAAACTGCTGGTGAAAGAGGTAATGTAAAAGGAGGAAATGGTGGAAATGGATGTGAAGGTGGAGATGGTGGTGGGTTCCGAGGAGGAGGCGGTGGAGGTAGTGGATATACTGATGGATCTGTAACACTTGTTAGTACTAGGTTGGGTGGAAGCACAACTGATGCTAAAGTTATTATCAGAGTTGTAAATTAGCTAAATAACTAAAACTATGCACGGGGGAGAGTGAACCCGAAATGGCAGTAAATAAGAATTTTGTTGTCAAGAATGGACTAGAGGTTAACGATAACCTTTTAGTCGCAGACGTAAACAATCAAAGAGTAGGCATTGGAACTTCGGTTGCAAGCTACACCCTCCATGTATTAGGTGGAATAGGAGTAACAGAGGCACAAGTCACTGGTATTGCTACTTTTCTTAGTGACGTTAATATCTTAGGCAACTTAAACGTTACTGGAGATATAAGTTACGATGAGGTTACAGGTAGAAACCTTAACATATCGGGTATTTCTACACTTAATAATTTAATTGTTACTGGAGTAGCAACAGTCGGTGTTGTCACTGGTGCAAGTGCTGCATATTTTGGAGATGGTTCTGGATTAACAGGATTAGCACCAGGATTAACAGCAGCAATTGGTATTCAGTCTGGTGGCACTGTAATTGGAAGTGGTATTACTTCTTTAAATCTGGTTGGAATAGGATTAACCTCTGATGTTGATGGCAATCAGGGGAATTTTTATCTTCCTCCACCAGGTGTATCGCTTGGTCTTGCAATCGCTCTTGGCGGTTAATAAATAAAATTAACACAGAAAAACAATGGCAGAACAGTTTTCAAATAAATTAGCAAGAGCAGTCGGAGTTGTGACCACAAGTTCCGCAGGTTCTATTGGTGCATTAGCCAACACAATTACTGGTATCTCAACAGGAGGTGTTGCTGTAGGTGATTTGGTTGACAATACCAACCACATTGCTGGAACTAAAGTAACTGTTGTTGGTGTTGGACAGGTTACTGTTGATCGTGCTTCAACTAATACAGCATCAGCAACAAGTCAAACAGTTAAATTTTTAACCCCAACTAATGTTTATAGTTCTCCTTCTGCTACGAAGAGTATTTTGATTGGTGGAACTTTTGCTAACACTACTAATAACCAAGTTAATTTAACAGTTGTTGTTAATGATAACAGTGCTTCAGTTGATGCATTATTAGCAAGCAAAATTCCTGTTCCCGCAGGTAGTTCTTTTGTTATTAGTGATGCTGGTAAAACAGTATTAGAAGGTGATGATAAAATTAAAGTATTTTGTGATACTAATGGTGGTATTGACGTAAACCTAAGCATTCTGACAGGAGTTAACTAATGGCAGACAGAAGCGGTTATATTGGAAGAGCACCTGGTGATTCGTCGGTAACGATTGCTAGGCAGCATTATAATCCTACAGGGGTTCAAACGAATTTTACGTTTAAATCTGGTTATACTGTTGGACTTATTGATGCTTATCTGAACGGTGTCAAGTTAATTGAAGGTAATGATTATACTGCTTCTGATGGTTCAACAGTTGGTCTTACAACTGCTGCTATTTCATTAGATACTCTTGAGTTAGTTGCATATAAAGCATTTAATTTAGGATTTGTTAATTCTTCAGTTGCAGATTTTACCGTTGGAACTGACTTAACGGTTAATGGTAATGCCACTATTACTGGCAATACTACCTTCAATGGAACTGTTACTGGTGCTACTGTAGGAGTTAGTTCTGCAGGAACAAGTATAGGAAATGCAAAGACACTAAACTTTGTAGGAACTGGTAATACCTTTGCAGTAGACGGAGATAGTGTTAATATTAGTATTGCTGGTGGTGGAGGAGGTGGACTTGGAACTGCTCTTAGTGAAGTTAAGACAGAACCTGGTGCTCAGGTATTTACTACACCAAGAAATACTACTATATCAGCAGGAAGTTCACTCTTTATTGATGTGAGTGCTGGTGATGGGGGCATTGCCTTCACAAAATTAGGTAGAATTCATGTTGCTGTTGGTGCCACCTTACATGTAGGGTCAGGAAGCACTTTGGCAATGGATGTATTGAACTTATTCATCTAAATATAACACGGAGACTTAGAAGCAAATGTCTGAACTTTGGGTAACAAACGTATACAACCAAGAAGGAGATGGTGCTCCTAATCTACCTAAAGGTGCTATTGTCACTGGTGTTGTAACTGCTACAAGTTTTACTGGTAGTGGTGCAAACCTTACGGGGGTGACTGCAACTGATGTAGGAACTCTGGGAAATCTTAACGTAACTGGAGTTGGAACTTTTGGTGGCAATGTAACGATTGGTGGGACATTAACATATGAAGACGTAACTAATATAGACTCTGTTGGATTAATTACAGCAAGAAGTGGTATTAATATAACATCTGGTAGTATTAAAGGATATAATCAATTAGTTGCTCCCTATAGTGGGACAACCACAACACTTACAGTTACAGTTGCATCTAAAGTTAATGGAGAGCACAGATATTTTGGAACAGGAAGTGCTTTAGGATATGTTGTAGATGGAACGCAATCACCTTATATTACTTTAACACCAGGTAGAACTTACAAGTTTGATCAGGCAGATGGTAGTAATGCAAACCATCCAATAAAATTTTATCTAAATGCAGATAAAACAGGACTATATGAGGGTGGTGTAACTTACAACGGAACTGCAGGTAATTCTGGAGCATATACCCAGATAGTTGTTAATGATTATACTCCTACGGTGCTGCACTACCAATGCGTCAATCACGGCTATATGGGTAATGCGGTCAATACAAGTTCTAACAGTTCGATGTCTGCAGAGTCATCAACTGTCACAGCAATGGGTGCAAACTCTGTTGATTGTCGAATAGGAAATTACTTTACAAAGACTATATCAGGAGCAACAACATTTACATTCGATAATGTTCCAGCATCAGGAGTTGCTTTTGGATTTGTAATGGAATTGACATTGAATGGTTCCAATGCAGTAACATGGCCAGCAAGTGTTAAATGGCCAAAAGACACTGCACCAACAATTACAGATGGTAAGACTCAAATGTTTGTATTTGTGACAGATAATGGTGGAACACGATGGAGAGGTAGTTCACTTGTAGATTATACTAATTAAATATTATGTCTATAGCAAGAAAATTATTAATGTCTTCTGGTGGAAAGAAAGATTCTACATTTGTTGACGACGTATTTTCAACTTATCTTTATAAGGGAACAAACGGTGCGAATACAGTAAATACTGGTCTTGATATGTCTGGGGAAGGTGGATTGCTTTGGCTTAAGGCTCGTAGCAATAGAAGTCATCAATGGTTTGATACTGAAAGGGGTGTTAATACACGTATGCAATCAGACGGTGTAGGAGCATCAGTTGCTGATTCTGGTATGAATCAAACTTTTACTTCGACAGGTTTTACTTTTAATAATACTTACACAGATTTAAACGACCATAACGTAAATTATACCTCTTGGAATTTCCGCAAGGCACCTGGATTTTTTGATATTGTTAAGTGGAATGGAGACGGTTCATCATCAAATAGACAAATAGCTCATAATTTGGGCAGTATTCCTGGCATGATCATAATGAAAGCTTACACGCATCCAAGTGGCGTTGGAAATACTGATTGGCAAATTTATCATCGAGGACTAAATGGCGGTGTAAATCCAGAACAATATGCACTCATGTTCTCTACTGGTGCAGAAGGGAATCGGGATTGGTTTGGTGATACTGCCCCTACGGCTACACATTTCACGATAGGAAGTGGACAAGATCGTAACGGTACAGGTGGTCAATATGTAGCCTACGTATTTGCAGGAGGTGAAAGTACTGCTGCAACGGCAAAGAGTGTAAAATTTGATGGTAATGGTGATGATTTAACTATTAACAACAATACAGATATTCAACTCGGATCAACATCAGCGTGGACTGTTGAATTTTGGTTTAAAAGGACTGGATCATATCAAGATTATGATGTTATACTTGGTAAAGGTGATGGTACTGGTAGTTATGAATGGTTTGTTGAAGGATTTTCGGATGGATCTGTAGATTTCTTATGGAGTAGTAGTGGTGGGAATCTTCAGTCTGGTCGGTATGAAATGATTGACTATCAAACAACAGACATCTGGTATCATGTTGCAATTGTTAGAAATGGTACTAGTTTTAAAGTTTATATAAATGGTACTGAGACTTACTCAACAACAGCATTTAATATTTTTGCTGGAAATGGAAAGTTAAATATTGGTGGATATGCTGGTGCTAGTGGCCAAGATCCCGCAGTAGTTATAAGTAATTTAAGAATAGTAAAAGGAACAGCACTTTATACATCATCATTTAAACCACCAACTGAACCATTAACGAACATAACGAATACTAAACTTTTATGTTGCAATAACTCATCAACTACAGGTTCAACCGTAACTACTGGAACGATTACTGCTAATGGTAATCCAACAGCAAGCACAGATAGTCCCTTCGATGACCCAGAGGGTTTCAAGTTTGGTGAAGGAGGAGACCAAAATATTATCAAGACTGGTAGTTATGTTGGATCAGGCTCCGCAGGTTTGGAAGTAAATGTCGGGTTTGAGCCGCAATGGATAATTTTTAAAAACGCTTCTGCTGCTTATAACTGGTATGTTTTGGATGTTATGAGGGGCATTGTTTCAAATGGTGATGAAGCAATATTAAGTGCTAACACAAATAGTGCAGAGTTTGACAGTAGTTATATTGATGTAACACCTACTGGATTTAAGTTACAGACTAATCACGCTTTAGGAAATGGGAGTGGTAATACTTACGTCTACATGGCACTGAGAACACCTGATGGTTATGTAGGAAAACCAGCAGAGGCAGGTACGGATGTATTCGCTATGGATGTTGGTAGTAATAATTTCCCTGCATTTGATAGTAATTTCCCTGTTGATTTTGTTTTACAGAAAGCTCCAGATGCTGCTGCAAATTGGTTAGTACCAAGTCGATTAACAGGATCAGCAAAATATCTTAAAACTAATACTACCGACGCTGAAGCAAGCTGGGATGTGTTTGATTTTGATTCAAATGTAGGTTGGGGAAAAGCAAGTACTTGGGCTTCGGCTACGAATAATGCATGGATGTGGAAACGCCACGCTGGTTTTGATGTGGTGACTTATAAAGGAACGCAAACGGTTCAGAATATAAGTCATTCAATGAATAAAGCTCCAGAAATGATGTGGATAAAAAATAGAGATAGTGGTGTTTACAACTGGAGTGTATTTCACTCAGGATTAGGAGATAACCGTTTCAAGCTGTACTTAAATACCACTCAAGATTATACAAATGATCAAGCTGCTTGGAACAATACAGCACCTACTTCTACACATTTTACACTAGGAATAGACGCAACAGCTAATAAATCTGGTGACGATTACATAGCCATGCTCTTCGCCAGCGTTGACGGCATCAGTAAGGTTGGTAGTTATGACGGCACAGGTTCGACTCAAACTATAACAACAGGATTTAGTCCAAGATTTATAATTATAAAAAGGTCTAATTCTTCTGAAAACTGGTTAGTATTTGATACTACAAGAGGATGGGGATCAGGTAATGATGCATCTCTAAAATTAAATGCTAGTGATGCACAAGGTTCGTTCGATGTAGGTGCGCCTACTTCAACAGGATTTACACTAGTAAGTAATTACAACACTACAAACGCTTCGGGTGGTAAATACATATATTATGCTCATGCTTAACCTACTAAATAAATAAAAAGATTCTAGAATAATGTCAAGAATTAGAGCTGACAAATTAGTTAACAAAAATGCGTCTGGTGGTCCTGATTTTCCTCTAGGTGCTACCGTAACTGGTATTATGACTGCCTCTGGTGGTTTTGCTGGTTCTGGTGCTAATCTTACTAATGTTCCAGCAACTAGTTTAACGGGAACTCCGAATATTACTGTAGGAACAGTTGGTGCAGGAAACGTTACATCTTCGGGAACAGTTAGTGCTGTTACTGGTAGTTTTAGTGGTAATGTAAGTATTGGTGGGACATTAACATATGATGACGTAACAAACATAGATTCAGTTGGACTTATAACTGCAAGAAAAGGTATAAACGTAACTGCTGGAGTATCGACATTTGCTGCAGCAACTCATCAAAATGCAGGAACAAAAGTATCTGGTCCTTATTCTGCTAATATAACAGCAATGGGTGCAAATGATGTTGATTGTTCTGCAGGTAATTACTTTACCAAAACAATATCAGGAGCAACAACCTTTACATTCTCTAATGTTCCTACTGGTGTGGTTTATGCATTCAGTATGGAAGTAACATTGAATGGATCAAATGCAATCACATGGCCATCAAGTGTTAAATGGAATGCGGATACAGCACCAGCGTTAACTGATGGTAAGACTCAATTGTTTATGTTTTTAACTGATGATGGTGGAACTCGTTTTAGAGGTTCAGCACTTGTAGATTACGTTAATTAAAGATCATGGATCCTATTACACAGTTTATGATGCAGGGTGCTGCTGGTGCAGCAGGTGATGCGACTTATGTTGACGATGTTTTTTCGACGTATCTTTACACAGGACAATCAACTACTAAAACTATTACCAATGGAATTGATAATTTAGGTGAAGGTGGAATGTTATGGGTTAAGAATAGGGATAATGCAAGAGGTCATCAATTATATGACACAGAAAGATTAGCAAGTGGTTCAAATACAACTTCAGATTATTCTTTAAGCAGTGACTCTAATGGTGCTGCAAGGGATATGAGTCCTAATGGGATTGTTACTTGGAAAAACGATGGATGGTCTGTTCCTGGTGGTGATGGTGATATAAACCAAAATGGTTTTGGGGATTATGCAAGTTGGAACTTCCGTAAGCAAAAAGGATTCTTTGATGTTGTTACCTACACAGGGAATGGTACGGCTGGTAGGACTGTAAGTCATTCGTTGGGTTGTGAACCTGGAATGATTATTATAAAGAATTTAGATAGTACTGAAGATTGGCGTGTATATCATCGTTCATTAGGTGGAACACACAATTTAGTATTAAACTCATCTGCTGCTAGTGCTGCTACTAGTTCAGTATTTAACCAGACTGATCCGACTGCAAGTGTCTTTACTGTAGGGACTTCCGACGCTACTAATAAAAATGGTGATAATTTTGTAGCTTATGTTTTTGCAGGAGGTGCTTCAACTGCTGCGAATGCAAGGTCTGTTGAATTTGATGGATCGGGTGATTATTTAACTACAAATACATCCAGTGATTACACATTGGGTACAGGTGATTTTACTTTAGAGTATTGGTATAAACCAGACACAGTTAATTATTCCACTTTCTTAGTTGATGCAAATACTGGAAGTGAAGTTTGGGCTACTTATTGTAATGTTAATGGGCAACATAAATACCGTGTTAATGGTACTGACGAAATAATTAGTACTACTCCATTAAGATATAATCAATGGCATCACATCGCTATTGTTAGATCTTCTGGTACAACTAAGATGTATGTCAATGGTACTCAGGAAGGTGCTAGTATGTCTGACAGTACTAATTATACCTTTACTTCAGTAGTTATTGGCAGGCGAGTTTCTGCTGGGGATCTTCAGTATGATGGAGAAATATCTAATCTTAGACTTGTAAAAGGAACAGCAGTTTATACCTCATCATTTAGACCAACTTACGAACCATTAACGTCTATAAGTGGTACATCTCTTTTATGTTGTAATAATTCTTCCGTAACAGGAACAACAACAGGAACAGTTACCTCAAGTGGTAATCCAACAGCAAGCACAGATAGTCCTTTCGATGACCCAGAGGGTTTCAAGTTTGGTGAGGAAGGAGACCAAAATATAATCAAGTGCGGTAGTCATAGTCATTCATCAACTAATCCAATTCGCATTTATACAGGATTTGAACCCCAATGGATAATGCTTAAGAACGCAACACAATCCAGCAACTGGGCAATGTATGATGTTATGCGAGGTATTTTTGTAGGGTCTGATGGTCCTTCTTTAACTGCTGATACTAATACCGCAGAAAATGGAGTTCTAGGTCAAGGTCAACCCCTTACACCTCATGGAGATGGTTTTACTCTTAATTATGGACTCACTGCTGTAAATCCTGGTAATGGAAACACCGTAATTTATATTGCAATCCGAAAATCTGATGGTTATGTAGGAAAACCAGCAGAGGCAGGAACTAATGCATTCGCTATGGATACGGGTAATGGTAGTAGTTCTGGACCTTGTTTTGATAGTACTTTTGCTGTTGATTTTGCACTAAGAAAAATATACGGCAGTACTGATGATTGGTGGGCTGTAAATAGACTTACAGGTAAAAAATACTTAAAGACTAATACAACTAGTGCCGAATCTAATCATAATGATAACCCTATGGATTTTACTGATGGATGGGCTGCAGGATCTATAGGATCTGGAATGCAATCATGGATGTGGAAACGAGGTGCTGGTTTTGATGCGGTGGCATTCCAAGGGACTGCAACTGATCCTGGTCGAGATTATGCTCATTCATTAGGGAAAACACCAGAATTAAAATTTATAAAAAGAAGAAATTCCTCTACAGATTGGATGGGTACAGGAACGGTTGTTTCACAAGCAATGGCTGGAAATAATAATTCAATGGATTATTTCGTAAAACTTAATTCAACAGATGCAGCAACAAATTCTAGTAATTATTGGACTGGTGGTAATGATAGTTCAACACATTTCACTGTTCGTCATGGTAACAGTGCTTTAGGTGGTAGTAATGATCCTTATTTGTGTTTACTGTTCGCCAGCGTTGAAGGCATCAGCAAGGTTGGTAGCTATAACGGTACAGGATCTGTTGGTCTTCAAATAACGACTGGGTTTTCTCCTAGATTTCTTATATTAAAAAGAGCAAACGCTAGTGGTCCTTGGTATGTTCTGGACACAACAAGAGGATGGGCTGGAGGTAATGATCAATATCTACTGTTGAACACTAGTGATGCACAATCTCCTTATGAATTTGGTGTTCCAAATGCCACTGGGTTCCAATTAGATATTACTGCTAGTCAAGTAAACGAATCAGGTGGAAAATACATATATTATGCTCATGCCTAACCTAATAAATAACTAAAAAGTAACAAGATGGGAATAGGAAATCCGATACGACTGACAGGTAATGTTGCCTCAAAGGATATAACCGTAACTGCCACTGAAGGGCAGACCCAGTTTACTGTTACTGGTGGTTATGATATAAATCAACTTGCTGTATTTCGTAATGGTATAAGGTTAGTTGATGGGCAAGACTTTACTGCAAGAGATGGTTCACTCGTAACTTTATTATCTCCTGCTACTGCTGGTGATGCAGTTGCATTTAGAATATTTGCTGACTTTAAAGTTGCTGATGCAATTCAGGGAGCAAAAACAAATCAAACTATTAACGGTAATTTAGTTGTTACTGGTAGTTTAGACGTTCAAACTGGTGATACAAAAACTGCATTTATTGGTGTTAGTTCTGCTGGCACAAATATAGGTGTTGCAAAGACATTAAACTTTATTGGTGCTGGTAATACATTTGCTGTTACTGGTGATACTATTGAAGTTAGTATTGCTGGTGGAGGAGGCGGTGGAATAGGCACAGCAGTTAAAGATGCTAATGATAATGATACACCGTTTACCTATATTGATAGGTTTACTAGTGTGACATCTGACCTTGTTCTTGATACAACTACTGCAGGTCTTTCAACTTCATATGTGGTTTCTGTTGTTCCTAATATAACCATTACTAATGGTATTGGAGTTACCGTTGGAACTGGTAAGACTTTGGTTATCGATGTACTTAAGATTGGAGATCTTTAAATGTCAACTTTAAGAGTAACTAATTTAAAAGGTGGCAGTGCTGGAAGTGCTCCCAATCTACCTGATGGTGCTGTTATAACAGGTGTAGCAACTGTTGGTGTTTTAAGTGCTACAACATTTTATGGTTCTGGTGCAAACCTGACAGGAATTGATGCAACTGCACTAAAAGATTCTGGTGGCACTGTAAAAATACAAGCAAATTCAACTGGTGCTGTAGTAACTGGCATACTGACTGTTAGTGGTAATGTAAGTATTGGTGGAACATTAACATATGAAGACGTAACTAATATAGATTCGGTTGGTATTATTACTGCAAGAGATGGTCTTAAAGTAACTGGTGGTAATTTAAATGTAGGAACTGCGATTACTGCATATGGTTCTACTGGAATTGTAAGTGCTACTTCATATAGAGGCGATGGTTCGCAATTAAGTGGTATAGAAGCTGCTCCTACTATTCAACTTGTAACATCAGAAAATTTAGTAGCAGGTGATACTGTTGTTGTAAAAACTAATGGTCAAGTTGAAAAGGTTGTAAAAAATGTAACACAAATAACTCCTGTAAATGGACAATCTGTTCAAATTAGTGGTAGTGCTAATGGAGATGAAGCTCAAGTTGCTTTAGATCCTGCTAATCCAACTAGAATTTATGAAACCTATTGTCACCAAAACGGTAATATTTATTCCAGAATAGGAACAATTACAGGAACTGAGGATCCTGATGCAAATGTAGGTTGGGTTATTATAAGCACAAATTTGTCTCCTATTTCATCTAACTCATATGAGAAATCAAAACTTTGTAATATAGGTTCTGGTAAATTTCTTATTGCTTGTGGTGACCATCACGTTCGTGTTCGTGTAGTAACTGTTAATTATTCTGCAAACACTGTAGCAACTGGAACTGTTGTATCATTAAATGGTGGTAATGATTGTCGTAATTATGATGTAGAATCTTACGGAACTGATAAAGCAGTTATATCTTATAGAAGTAATTATGATAGTAAAGTTTATGTTGTTGGAGTGAGTGTTAGTGGCACTACTGTCACATTAGGTACACCAGTTGAATTTGATGCTAGTACTAGTGTAGGTGATGTAAACATAAGAAGGGCAACTGGTACTTCTAAATTTTTAACAACTTGGTATAAGGATGCTTCAGATGGTCTTTTGTGTAGAATGGGTGATTTTAATACTGGTACTAATGCAGTAAGTATAGTTGGAAATGAATTGACAATTGATTCTTCATTTGGAACAGCAATAGGTGTTATTAATGCATTAACTTATACTAAAGATAATAAGTGGATATCTGCATTCAAAGCAGTTAGTGGATATCATAAGGGTGCAGTTATTAGTTATGATGGAAGCAGCACCATTACAAGAGGTGCAATTCTTCAAATATCAGGCAACGATACATCACATACGTGTTTAGTATATGATATTGATGGTGATAGAACTATAGATATGTTTGAAGATAGGGATACTGGTAGTGGTTCTTTATGGGCTACAGCATTAAGTGTTAGTGGTACTACTCTAACTGCATCTGCACTTGATGAAGTACAGTCAACTAATAGTTGTTTTATTGATAGAAGAGGTGCTGCTTATTCATCGTATTGGGGAGCAACATATGGCGTATCAGAAATGGGAAGTTCTAATAATCAATATACGATCTTGGTTACATCATCAACTGTTACTACAAATAGTGATACTTTTGTAGGTTTTGTTGGTTCGTCTTTCTCTGCTTCTTCTACAGCAACAATTCAAGTTGTAGGTAACATAAATGCAAATCAATCTGGATTAACTCCTGGTTCAAAATATTATGTTCAGAAAGATGGAAGCATAGCGGATACTGCAGGAAATCCAAGCGTATATGCAGGAAGATCCCTCTCTGCAACCAGTCTATTAATTAAAGGTTAATCTCCAATCATCTACTTCATAAATATCCTTATCTGATTAAATTATTATGTCTGACTTTAGAATACGAGAGACTGGAGAGGTTATAAGTGATAGTGAGTTTCGTTTGAGAAACAAGCACACATCTTTTCCACGAATTATTGATGAACCACTTCAAGAGGAGTTTGGAATTGATATGATTTTTGAAGGACCACAGAAACAAGGTCCACCACCATATTCACATACTTATAGAGATGGTATAGAAGAAATAAATGGTAAGTGGTATACAAAATATAGTATTAGGCAACAAGATAAAGAAGAGATTGATGAACAATACGCAGAAAATGTAAGAAATAGAAGAGATAATTTAATAAAAGAAAGTGATTGGAGAGCAGTATCAGACAGAAAGTTAGAACCAGAATGGAAGAAATATAGAAAGCAACTTCGTGATATAACAAAACAAAAGGGATTTCCTCATGATGTGGAGTGGCCAGTAGACCCTGATGGTAATGGTGGTGACTCTATTCATGGCTAAATAACTTGAGGAGTTTCCATATTGATTATCTTATATTATCCAATAAATATCTAAAAGTAGGCGAAGATGTCACAGTTAAATGTCGATAACATAAGAAACCGAACTGGTTCTAACGGAGGACCAAACTTTCCGAGTGGCATTACGGTTGCTGTAGGACAGACTGCTTATATACATGGTAATTTACAAGTTGATGGAACAGAAACAATTATTAATACAGAGACATTAAATGTTTCTGATAAAACTGTAGGTATTGGATCTACAACCAATGCTTCTAATACGACTGCTGATGGTGCAGGTATTGAAGTATTTGCAAGTTCTAGTCAGGTAGGTAATAATAAAACTTTAACATGGGGTAATACAGCAAATAGTTGGGAATTTGGTCCTAATGATGTTGGTCTTAAAGTAGGAACAGGTGTAACAATTAATTCATCTGGTGTTACTATAACTGGTGTTTTAACCGCTACAAGTTTTAAGGGAGATGGTTCACAATTAAGCGGTATTGATGCAACAGCAATTCAGACAGGTAATACAAGTGTTCAGACGGTAGATACTGGTTCTGATGGTCATGTCAAAATGACTACAGAAGGTGGAGAAAGAGTTCGTATAGGTCCAGCAGGTCAAATTGGTCTTGGTGGTGCTAATTATGGAACCGAAGGTCAGGTATTAACTTCTGCAGGATCTGGTGGTGCTCCTAGTTGGGCTGCTATTCCTGCAGGTGGAAACGTAATTAGTGGTATTGCATCTGGGGCAATTGCGTTTGATAAGTGTATGGCACTTGCTCATGATGGAAAAATATTACAGGTTGGTCTTCTTGCTACACCAAAGGATCCAGCTGCCAATATAGGTAATGAAAAGCAATTTCAGAATAGTAATTCATATAATATGGAAGTATTATATGAACCAGATGCTGATAGATTTTTAAACGTATTTTCTGCAAACAATCAATTAAGATATAATGTTTGTGGTTTCCAAGGTAATAATCCTGTAAATAGTAATTCTGCAGTAGTAAGTAGTAGTTTTGGTAATCCAAATAGCAATGTCGGTACGGATAACATATCAGCATGTTATGATACTACTAACAATAAATGTTTCGTTGTTTTCCATGATAATACTTATAGTGATAGAGCAAGGTGTATTGTAGGAACAATGACTCCTGATGAGAGTAATCAGGAGGGTAGTATGGCATGGGGATCCCCAGTAGATATTACTACAGGTGGTGGAGATTATGTTTATTGTTGTTTTGATAGCACAAATAATAAAATTATAGTTACTTATCGTAATAGAAGCAATAATTATCTTCAGGCTAGAGTAGGAGCGATTAGTGGTAATTCTATAACATTTGGTTCAGAACTTACAATTACCACTGACAATAGTAGAAATACTGCTTGTGTTCATGATGTTAGTGTAAATAAAATTTTAATTACTTGGGAAAATGTGACACAATCTCAAAAAATGTATGGTGTAGTGGGAACAATTAGTGGCAATAGCATGACATTTGGCACAATACAAGACTTAAATGATGGTTCAACAGGACAGGATTTATATACCAGCATGGTTTATGATCCTGATGGTCAGCAAACACTTGCACTTTATAAAGGAAGTTCGTCATACCCACAAGCTAGGGTTTTTAAAATTAGTGGAACTACTATTACTGGATATACAAAAGCACAAGTTTATGGTGGAGCAAGCAGTCACTATAATATAACTTATGATACGCAGGATAATAGAGCTATTGTATTTTACGAGGCACAATCAAACTCTAATGCTCCAAGAGTAGTTCCTATTACTATTAGCGGAACATCTCTTTCTGTTGGAACTTTTTTTGAACCAAGAACTGGTGATGGTCAATCTACTAATGGTGCTGTTGATAATAAAGGAAATGCTTTAGTATGTTATCGAGCAAATGCAGGTCATATGCGTAGGGTATTGGTTTCTACCATAAGTGGTAACATAGCAAATGCTTATCAATACGTTGGTTTTGCTGATACTTCCTACACAAATGGTCAAACTGTAACAATTAGAACTGTTGGTAATACATCAGATAATTTTAGTGGATTAACAACATCATCAGTATACTACGTGCAGGGTAATGGAACAATAAACACGTCATGGGATAGCACATACTTTGCTTCTTTTGCAAGTAATACTCCAATAGCAGGTAGAGCAATAAATTCTACCACTTTACAAATCTTTGAACCAAGGTGATAAATAACAACACCTGAATTAAATTATCATGTTCCCACTTAATCCTTATAAATAACTAGAAAAGTAACCAAATACCATGTCTGATATTCGAGTAGACAATATTAAGAACGAAGCAGGGACAGGATCTCCAGGTTTCCCCTTTGGTGCGAATATCACGGGTGTTGCCACTGCTACGTCATTTAAAGGAAATATAGTTGGTAATGTAACAGGTAATGTAACAGGTAATACATCAGGTTCCTCTGGATCATGTACTGGTAACGCAGCAACAGCAACAGTTGCAACAAATGCTCAAGGGTTAACAGGTAGTCCAAATATTACAGTAGGAACCATAACTGCTTCAGGTAGTGTAAGTATTGGTGGAACATTAACATATGAAGACGTAACTAATATAGATTCAGTTGGTATTATAACTGCTAGATCTGGAGTAGATTTTAAGGGAATACTTCGAGAGAAAGTAAAAGTGACTGCAGGAAAGTTAAGTGATAATACTAATATTAACTTAGATGATGGAATGGTTCATTTCTTTACCACTCAAGAAACAGCAACTTCTGAACCTAATATTACATCAAGTGTAGGAATTAACACAGCAATGGCAGTTGGTGATACAATAACTGTAAGTGTTATAACAACTGCTGCTGCTGGTGCATACTCTGCAAACTGGA
>Ga0098042_1000014_pt1 | contig 50431 bp, 70 predicted proteins | sample 9_EtaG_FD_75066 | JGI IMG/M metagenome (GOLD analysis project Ga0098042, IMG submission 75066) | Marine viral communities from the Subarctic Pacific Ocean - 9_ETSP_OMZ_AT15188 metaG | ecosystem: Environmental > Aquatic > Marine > Oceanic | place: Pacific Ocean | collected 2015-01-10
CTACATCATGTTGTTCTGTGTGCAGGTAATATTCTGTTCCTCCAGTTAATCTTTGTGACCATCTATCACTTGATTCATCCCAGTATAGTAAAGCATTAGTAGCTGTTCCTCTTTCTACTTCAATACCTGAGTCTTCACTAGGTGTACCAGTTTCATTACTATTAAGAGTAATTATATTATCTTCTATTAATACAACTTCAGAGTTTTTAGTTGTTTGACTTCCTGATACAATCAAATCACCTTGAATAGTTACTGCTCCACTAAAGTGTGCAGTACCATTTACATCTAGGTTATGTGTAGGAACTGATAGCTCATTTGCAGGATTAATAAGAAGTGCACCGGTACCACTATTGTTACTTCCTAATAGTTTAAATAAAGCAGCTGTTTTGTATGCACCAGATCCGTTACCTTTATTTAAAGATAAACTCATTATAGAATCTTGATTAGATGCATCATACATTCTACTATAGAACCCAGCATAACTTATGTCTGCTGTATCAGCACTACCCATTGCATTTCTACCCCTAAATTCAAGAACACCTAAAGAGTCACTATCTGCAACAGCACCTGCATTTCTATAAAGCACTAAGTCAGGACCTGATCCTGCAGAAGTTGCTCTACTTTCTAATATTATATTTTCTGAAGTTGAATTAGATATAGATTTAATAACCGGAGCGTCTGTACCAGAAGCTGTACCAACAGTAAGTTGGCTTTGAATAGATACGTCATCTGGCAATCCTACTGTTATAGTATCACCTGATACGCTTGTCTCAACCTCAGCTGATGTACCTGATATAGTAAGTGTATCTGTACCAAGTACTACACCATTATCTGTTCCTGAGTCAGCTGCAATATCTAATGTTGTAGATACTGATTGAGATCCTACTGCTGTTAATTGACCTTGTTTATTTACAGTAAATGTTGGTATACTACTACTACTACCATAACTACCAACTTGAGCATTTGTTAATTGATCATCAAGATCAATACTTATACTTTGAGAACTTGCTGTAGTTGTGATTCCTGTATCACCACTTATTGTTAATGATTGTGAATCTAAATCAACAGATCCTGTTCCACTATCACCTGCTATATCAAGATCCTCTGCAGTAATAGCTTCATTAATTCTATCATCAATAGCAGCTGATGTCATCAAGCTTGTATCATTATCTGCAAATGATTCACCAGATGTTTGTACTGCTGATATAGCTACACTGTCTAATGTTAAACTACCTGTAATAGTAACACCATTCGTTGTGGTTGTAAATTTTTGTGAATTTTGATAATATATTCTTACACCTGTATCACCAGCTTGAATTAAATCACCATTAGAGTTATGTATTCTATGATTAGGCGCAAACAAGTCTAAGTTACTGCTACCTTGAATTCTTAAAGTTCCTCCAGAAGTATCATTAAAAATCCTATTACCATTTGTATAAGTTCCTCCAAATGATATTACACCAACATCTGTAGGTGTACCAGTATTTGTGGTTGTTGTTGGTAATTGTATGCTTTTCTGTACAACTATATTAGTTGTTCCCGTTGTATTACCATTAGCTAAAACTTCTGATAATGTATCTACTGTATCTACTTGTGCATCTACATATGCTTTAATTTGAGATGTTGTAGCTAAACCTGTACTATCACTTGAAACAGCTTGCGTAACAATGTCTAATACAGTATCACCTTCTAAACCATTTGTAATAGTTAACTGATTTGGTGTAGTTGTTGTAATACTTGTAATATCACCAGGAGCTAAGGCTTTCCAAAAAGTTGCATCATATGCACCGGATGCTTTTGTATATACAAATACAGTTTTAGATGCACCAGAATTATAATATACTTGACCTTGTACAGGACTTGTAGGTGCAGTACCTAAAGAGTGAATTACTGCATTCTGTAACTCATTTTGTTCTAAACTTATACTTGATAAATGTTTTATTGCCATAACTGTTTAATTTTAATTTAAATAAGCTTTACCACTAAATGATGCTTCAAATGTAATTGTCACTTGATTAGGACTATCATATGCTACACTACCAACAACTACATTATTACCTGAGTCTACTACTGTAACAGACGGGAATTTTCCTAGTCCGTGTACAATGACCCATGTATTAGAAGCTGCACTTTGATTGTGAACATATGTATCTGCATCATTAGCTGCATTAACTATTGTTTGTAAATTAACTACACAGTTGGTTTCTGTAGGTAGTGGATCTGTGCAAGGCTCATCCTTAACTGACATAACTTCAAATGGTGCAATAAATTTGCCTTCTTCATTTGTAGGATAAGCTTCTTGAGCCCTCCATTTACTATTCCAATCACATATCTCTTTTTTAATTATAGTTGATTCTAGATCTGTCAAACAACAAGGAGTTATGCCATATCTTTTTGACATAAAATTTTTGTATGCTTGTTCAGCAAACTTTTGATGTTTTTCTATAACTTCAACTTCTGAGTACATTATTGTTTTTGAGTTTTATTATTATATTCAGTTAAACACATCTTGCAAACTGTGCTGCCATCTTTTGCTATTGCTTTTTGACAACCACAGGATATTGGTTTATTGCAATTTTTACAGTTCATTTTTCTAACATATTATTTTACTTAGTAATTTTTCTGCATAGTTATATAATTCCATCCCTTTTTTAGGATTAGTACAATACTCTACTTCTGCTACTGCGGCATCAATTAGAGTTTTAATATAATTCATTTGTCTTAGCAAGTCTTCCCTTTCACTGCTAGGTTCACAAGGTTTGACATCTATGTCACACAATTTATTATAGTAAGTAGTAAGAAGATTTGTTACTCTCAAATGATTATATTCTACATATACTTTGTCATTAGGAGAAACACTGTATCTGATAACATAAACGCCATCAGGTAATTTCATACGCTTTGTGCCACAATCAACTTTTTGAAGTGCAAGAACACACGCATTTAAACAAAGATCAAATTCATGATCAACTTTTATTAATACGGGAGCAGTAAACCCAGGCATTGTAATTAATAATTCACTACAATCTACATTTAATTTTTTAGTATATTGACTTGTATCTTTGACACATAAGACTTCACAATTACTAACCGTAGGTACTTCTAAGCTTAAAATATGTTTTTCTGCCATTATATATATGTATTTAGTCCGGAATAACTACACTACAACAATAATATACAAAATTAATCATACAATATAAAATAAAAAAGACAGGACTTTTAGGTCCTGCCTTTCTTAAAATAATATGAAATCTACTTAAATTATATATTAAGCATCTGGTGTTTCAATCTTAACCATGTTCTTCACGTCATTAGCTAAAGTTTCAACCCTAGTCATTAGGACATCCATTTTACTAATTAGATCTGAATCTGAACACTTAACAAAAATTTCATATAGATATTGATCATTATCAAAAGTTCCTGTAGGATTATTAAATCTTGGAACACTGTGTTGAATATAATAAGATCTGTATAAAGCTGATCTATCTACAGCTGCTAAAATCTTATCTGATCCTTCAATCTCTCTAATTCTTGCGCTATCAATTGCTCCTTGACTAAATGGATTTTGTGCATAAGCTTCAGATAACAATACTTTTCTTAGTACTGTTTCTCCAACTGTCTGCTGCATTTTACCAGGAGTTTTTGCAGATGTACCACATGAATCACATGGGTCACCTTTCATGTCAACAAATGACAACTCAACTGATAAAGGCTCTTTTCCATAGAAGTCTCTTGTATCAAATGATGCATTTCCAAATGTACTCTCAACATAAGCAGCTTCAACTTTAAGTGTAGCTGATACATTATCTGATACTGGATCTGTACTTGCAGTATATGCACCAGAAACTCCAGCATCTAATACTTGAGAAATAGTTTTAGTAGCATTACTACCGTTTGTGTTTATTACAACACCACCACCCGTAGCTTCTTGAATAAAAGGTTTTACAACTGGATCAGCTAATAACATTCTACCAATTGTAGCTAGAGCTACAGCTGGATCAACGTGAGTCTGACCATCTGCACAACATACTGAACCACTGTCTCCAATAGCGTATATGTTTTTATTTAAGAATCTTAGAGCAGGTGATCCTTTTATATCTACTCTTACATATTGTGTTTCACCACATGGGGAACAATCTTTACCGATTGATACCTGAGCCGTAGCTTTTACTGGGTTAACACATGCACCTTTCCAAAGAGCGTTAATATACTTTGGATTGATACCTTTAGACTTTACAGATTCAGAGTAACCTCCATGTCCTGGATTGTTACCAATAGAGTCTGCTGTCTGATAATTTCCTTGAACTAGGTATAATAGACCGTTGTTACCAAGTGAACCATTTGCAGTTGCAATAGTTTGCCAGTCACTACTATCTACTAATCCTAATGTTCCTGCTGGTAAAGCTGAAGTCGCTGTGTTAGCGGTTGCATCAACTTCTGCAACAACAAAGCTTTTTACAAAAGCGTGATTAAAATAAGCCATAATAAATTGTTTTTAAAGTTTATAAATAAAATTAATAAATGTATACCTTCTTAGGTATATAAATAATATACAAAATATTTCACTAATAACAAACTAATGTTAATTAGATCGTTCAGCAGATTGCATGCCTCTTTGCATCTGTATAACATTCTCTATGTCACCAGCAATGAGTGCTGCAGCTTCATCTATAATTAACTCTACAATGTCATCTCTGAACTCACTTTCAACATTAGTTGAAGTGGTTGTTCCATCTTGTGGATTTACACATCCAGGAATTTGTATAGTAATTGGTTTTCTATAATACGTTAGTGTTGGTCTGGTAATAGAAAAATCACTTGCTCTATATATTCTAACTGTATTATTTATAAATGTTGCTATAGTTTCTGCCCATTCAAAATCCGGTTTCTTTAACGGATCTCTTAATATTAAATCAATATTTGCTTCTTCTACTAGATAGACTGTCATAGAATAAGGCTCCTTACAGCATTCTGATTTTGCTTTTGTACTGAGCCTTTTATATTCTAAATAGTTATCTGGTAATCCATTAGCTTCAAAATAATTATCATTTTCTGAGCCTGATAGATTTGTTTCTGTTAAAAGTACACTAAGATCATCTATACGTCTTTGAGAACCTTCATCACCTTCTTTAAACTGGTTCATACCATGAAGTTGTCTTCTTGTCCATTGTAGTGCAGCTTTATTGAAAGCTTCAATTATCTGCCAACATTCTAGGTTATCAAAGTCATTACTAGAGAGCTTGTTTAGTCTCTGTCTAAGTTTAATTTGTATGAGATCATTAGTCATATTTTAATTTTTTAAGCGTTCCAATATGGTTCAACCTTTTCTAGTAAGCTAGTAAGTGCTTCTTCATTTTCTGGATTCTTTAAAAATGCAACACATTCATCAGGTCTTTTTCCTAATTTAACACTACTATCTAAAGTCTCTATCCATCCATTAGCTTTAGTAGTTATAAATTTATAATATAGACAATCTTTAACTAGTGCTCTAATTTTAAGATCTTCCATTTTTGACCTAGCTGCATCTATAAATGTTTGTGTTGCTCTTTTCTTATTAGACTCAGAGCCTTCACCATTTATATACATATCCATGTTCTCATAAACAACATCATTAGAAATGCTTGTTGTATATTGAGTACTTTCTACATCTACTACTTTAGCTACGTATCTTAGTTTTGTTGGATTTTTGTCATATAATTTTTGTAGTTCTACAATAGCTCTGTTTCTTAGTTTGCTGAATTCAGTTCTAGTTGAAACAGTTTCCTCTACAGTGTCTAAATAAAATTTAGGTGCATCACCTGATGTCTTAGCATCCTTAAGAGATTTTGCTACAATTGAGAATCCCCCTGCCTTAATAGCATAAAGTTTTACTAAATCATAAGGGTCATTGTAAGGATCTAAAAATACGGGATCATTACCACATTTTATACTTATTCTTGACCAAAACTTATCATTGTCTGGTTTTAATAAAGTAAGCTTGTTCCAAAACTCTTTGTCTTCAGGATCTACAACATTAGCTGCTAGATCTTTTTCTAATTGTGAAACAACTGATCTAATTTCTTTTATTTTCTGTTCTCTTTCAGCTACAGCCAGTTTTTTAACTTCTGGTGCAAACTCATTAAGACCAGTTACATATCTCTTAACTCCATTTATTTCTAAACAGGCTAAGCTTTCTTCATGATAAACACCATCATGTAAGGCCATTCCATAATTTTCTAATCCCATATTGCTTTTGCTAGGATTAAAGTATGGGCGTACAGCAATACTACTATTTTGTTTGGTTTGCTGATACTTTTCTACTATTGTATAATCACTCATTTTTATTGGTTTTTAAAATTAATATTCAACTCAAAAGTACATAATTATGTACATTCTTAAAATATCTAATGCTGAGCCTAAGCCCAGCACAAGTTTTTTGAGTTACGCTGTAACTATTTTTAATGCTCCTGCAGTATGATAAATATCACCATTGACTAGACCTGCAGTTTTAGCTGCAGCATTGTTTGCATGATTTCTTGCTAAAAGTGCAGCATTACTAACTTTAGATATAGGGCCAACAACTTTGTTGACTTCTGCTATAACCTCATTAACATGCGCATATCTTGCTAAACCATGTTCAGCTCTTGGTGCTTTACCTAAAACAGAATCATCTACAACTTGCTTTACTTTTTTTATTGCCATGATATAATCTTTTTTACAGGTTAAACAAAAAAAAGGAGGAGGGTTTAATCTCCTCCCTTTTAATTAATATTAGAATGATCCTCCTGTAATTGGATTTCTCATTACAATTTTTAGAACTTTACTTGGATCTTTCACCCAGATAGCCGGCATGGTTTGAGTCATCATAACTCTATAACCATTAAAGTTACCAGTTGAAGCAAAACCTTGGTTTCTTCCCATGTAGTCCATAGTACCATTTTGGTAGAACCACTTAAGTTGATTATCCCAAGATAACTTCAATAAGTGAATGTTATCATTTCCGTTCTCTGTTACATCAAAAATAATGAAGCTGTAAGAACTTAATGGACGTCCGTCAATTAATGGGTTCTCAACATCATTAGTATGTAAGTTATCAAATGCTGGATTCAATACAAATTTAACGTTAGCTAAGAATGGAATAGTAAAGCTTGTGTAAGCAAAACCAAAGTCTAGATCCATTCCAGAACCTTTAACAGCTCCAATATCAGAAGCATTTTGTACTAAACCAGAACCATATACTTCATCAGCAATAGCTTTGTTGATCAACTGCATTCCACCAATACCTGTTTGTACAACAAGTGATCTTTGTGGATCTGGGCCTTTGAATTCAACTTTACCTTGGTAGAAGTTATATAATTCAGATTTGAACATATCAAGAGTGAAGGAAGATTTGTTATAAACTCTTTTAAATGAGTTATCTAACTGAGACCATAGACCAACTGATAATCTAATATCATCTGGACCATCTTGTCTAATTCTACCACCTTTACCCCACATTAGGTAAGTTTCAATGTCATTAGCAACTTTGCTTAAGTGCGCAGCTTCTAGATTTGTAATGAAAGATCTAGTCAATTGACCGCTTTCAAATGCATCTCTAGCACCTGATTTACCCATGCTTGCTACTAACTCTTCAATAGAGCTAACTGACATATTATCACCTGCACCAAAATTTCTCCAAATTTCAGTTACAGGAACTGTTCCGTCTGCATTCAATCCTCCTTTGATCATAAGATCAGCTCTAGAAGAAATTGAATAGTGTACGTGAGCTTCAGCTCCTCCTACAAAGTTGTAGAATTCTCTGAACCCTGAGCCAGCTTCAATATCACTGAATCTTTCACCATACTCTCCTCTTGCAGAACCTTTTCTAAAGAATTTAGTTCCTGAAGCTAAGTATTTGTTGTCTAAGATAGCAGCGCTATTATTGTTGACTAATTGTACTGTGTAGATGAAACCATCACCTGCAGGGATAATATCATCTGCTGTGATGTAAAGTTCTAATCCGTTATACTTGTCATAAGTGATAATATCACCATGTCCAAATGCACGTTTAGATAATTTTACTTTAAAGGTAGTTCCATCAATACCTTTAGAAGCGTTTGAAGACTCAATGTCTGCCACTATAAATGGTAGATCTTGAGCTACTGGAGTTTGCCATTTGTACTCGCCTCTAGCGTTGTCCACAAGAATTGTATTCTTTCCACCAAATGAAGCCATTTGATATAGGGGCATTTCAACTTTTTGAGTCATTGCCCATAAATCAACTGGACCTAGATCCTGAGGTTCTGCTGAACCTAGCATCGCTGTCAAGTGATAAGAATCAATGTGAGAACTTGCTTTGTAGCTTGTATCCCTTAGGAAAATTCCATTGTTTAAAACTGGAGTTGCCATAATTGATTGTAGTTTTTAATAGTTAATAATTAATGTTAAATGTAAATATAAAAATTCTTAAAATCTTTTAAATATGTTTTGTTGTCTTTTTAATTTCTTGCTTCCTCTCTTTACTGTAGTGTCTTCTTTTTGTTCTACTCCTAAAGAGGCTCCACCGCTATTTACTTGTTCAGTCTTTAATTTTCTGACTGTTTTCTCAATTGTTTTCTGAGCTCCTTTTTCCATAATCTTACTTTTGTAACCATCTGGATCTTGTAATAACCAAAGGGCTTCAGATATAAGACTATAATTAGGCTCAACAAATTGATACTTTTCAAGTAAGTGTCCTAACAGGTTAGTGTTACGTCCACTTACAGAAGGATAATTAGGTTGTACAAGTCCATTATATAACATTGACTGAGTCTTCTTGTCTATTTTTATATCACTCAAAGCTCCGTCTTTTAATGTATCATATACATTTTGCATATAATCTTTAGATGCTTGTTCTTGTTGTTTCTTTTTCATCTCCTGTTCCTGGAGTTTTTTGGAAACAACTTTTTCTTGCATCTTCTGTAACTTAGGTTGAAACTTAAGAGCTTGTTGCTCTAGCTTTCCTAAGTCTTTCCAAACTTCTACTTCCTCTGCTATCTCTTCTGCTGTACCATATCCGGTTGCAGAAAGGTATTCATGGATTACTCTTTCTTGTCCTCTCTCAGACTTTACATCTATAGTACTAGTTTCTTCAACTTGTGCTAGTGTCTGAAATAAACCTTTAAGATCTTTACCACCATCAAATACATATCTTGCAGCAATCTTTAATTCATCTGGCAAACTTTCAAAGAACTTAGCGGGAGTTTCTTTTCTAACTTGGTTTGCCTTTTCTTCCATGTTAGCGTCAATTAACTCTTCCCAATCTTTTGCTGAATAATCAGCTAGAGGTTTGTCATCATCAAAAGGAACAATCTTGTCAGATTTAATTAGCTTGTCAAATACATCAGCTATTCCTTCTATTTTCTTTCTACCTCTTTTTTTAGTTTCTGTTTCTTCTTCATCTGTTTCTTCCAAAGAATCTAAAACATCATCTAAAGTTGCAGCTGGTTCCTCTTCCTTTTTTTCTGCTTTTGGTTCCTCTTTAGCTTCTTCAGCTTTAGGTTCTTCAGCAGCTGGCTCCTCAGCTACAGGCTCTTCAGCCTTTTCTTCTTTTTTATCTAAAAAATCTAAGTCAGCCTTGTCTTTTTTAGAAAAGATATTTTTTGGTTTTGCTTCTGGAGTTACTATTGCATCAGCATCTGGTGCTGCGGCAAATAACTCATCTAAATTTATATCCACTTTTTCAACAGTAGTGTCCTGTGTTTTATTCTCTTGTGCCATAATTGTTGGTTTTAATTAATAATATTATTATGTACATATACAATATAAGAATTAATATTGACATGTAAACTTATAATATTTTATTATTTATAACATTTTGTGCAATATATAGCTAACGTTAAAAATCTTTTTTACAAATTAACTTTCTTTGTCATATTTGTTTTTATTCTCTCTTGCTATTTGTAGATTTTTATTAGCAATATCTCGCTGTGTAGCTAGCTTTTCTCTGTCTATTTGTAGTTTGGCTTGAGCTTGAGCATTCTTCTGAGCGTTCTGCTCTCTTTTCATGTTCATTTGCTCTCTGTATTGTGAAGTTTGTTGAATATCTTTTAAGGCATCTTGATAGTCTGACTGCTTATTTTCATTTAGGTCCATCATAGATCCATAACCTGCAGCTCTTATTTCAGCAACTGTAATATTATTTTGTCTTTCTTTATCCGCTTCATTAGACTGATATTCAAGTTTCAACTGATTCTCTTCAGCTTGAGCTTTCAATTGCTCTTCTTGCATCTGTCTTTGCTGTTGCATTTCTTGTTGTTTCATAGCCTGAGTTTTTTGCTCAGAGTCTTTAAGAATATCAGTTACTTCTGCAATTGAATCTGCTTTTAATATATTACCTAAATCATAAATGCTTGCACCCGTAGTATTGTTAGTTAGTGCCATTTGTTTTAACTGCTCTAATACTTGTCTATGATTTGTTCTTGTAGTAGCAAAAATATTAAAGTCTCTCATTAATAAATCTGTGCCATTAATTGTAAAATTAACTTTTTCAGCTGCCGTAGAAATATATTGCAACCTTAAACTTGGAGTGTTGCTGTAGTAGTACTGAGCCAGATCAGTTCTCATTTTGTGTACTCTTGGCATAAGATTATCTGAATGATTTATAAAGTAAGTCTCAGTTTGTGCAAATGACTGCTGTAATGCTTGTGTAACACCAGTAGCTGTTTGTTGTGCTACAGGTCCTCCAAGTCTTTGCGGGTTGATTCCTATTGCCTCAAAAGCTTGAGACTTAAAATAATTTGCTAGTTGTATCCTTGACATTAATCTATTAGTTTGCTCCATGTTTAGAGTTTGATAATGATTAAAGTTAGTTGCATTTTCTGTATTTGTTATTGATGTATCAAGAGGTAGCATCTGAAAATCTTTCATTGCTACAAATGCCTTAGCATAATTATTTTTGCCCCAATCTTCTCCCATACCATGACGTGGTAAAGCATTTTGATCAAACATAATAATTGTACCTAGTTCATCAACAAGTATATCTGCTATTTGATTATTTACCATATTGTAACCAACTTGGTAAGCTTTCATTAAATCTACTAAGGATGTAGATCTAGTATTTCTATCAGAAAATACTCTACCTTCAACAGGTAGTTTACAACCATATAAAGTTTTATCTCCTTTAAATTGGAAAGGTATTCTTCCTGGTTTTACTTTATCAATCCCTAAATAAATAGGATCAACATTATTACCCATTTCAGAACGCCATCCTGTAGGAGAATTTGGACCTATTTTTACACCACCCCATACTTCATTAATCCAAATGTAATCTACATGTTCTCCTTCTAATAAATTTTCTTTTGTTTTATTTTTGATTAACGTAGTATCATATACAGGCTTCATTGAAACTTTAAATGTTTCATCTACTAGTTCTTGCATAACAGTTCCATCTTTCTTTATGCAAGTAAGATGACCAACTTTTCTTTGTGTTTTCCAGTAAACTGTGGTTACACGCATAAGATCAGCTTCACCCCATTGCATAACATCTTCCCCTTCATTTAGAATTGCACTTACTATATCACCGCCTCTAGCTGGATCATCTGACCAATTGCTTATATATCTTCTAAAGTTTAAACTTGGAGCGTTTGTATTCCAAGCATGTGATCTACTTGCATCATAATATGAACCGTCATTCTGATATCCATTAACTTGATACATAGAAGATCTAGCAGGATATATTTTGTTTAAAGACTTTAATTGTTTTTCATTCATCAAATATCCATACTTATCAATAACATCTGACACAGTCATAAGATCCATCTTACCTGCATAGTTTGAATCAGATATATATCTTGTCTCTGGAGACTTTTGATAAAAAGTTAAAACAGGATTCCATAATTCTACATCATAATCATCTTCTAGCATTCTAAAATGCCAAAACTCTCTATCAGCAATAAGCATATCTCTAAAAGCTCTTTCTTCAAGTTCTTGCATTTTAAATCTTTCAATGTCTACATTCATTTGATGAGTAGCCCATTCTTCAACCATACTTCTATAAGACTTACTAAAAAAATCTTCTATTTCAGGTAGTGATTTAATCTTTTGTGGATCCATCATTTCCTTTGCTTCTTCAGAACCAGGATTAAGACCCATCTCTAACATCTTCATCAATTGTTTTTTTTGTGCGTCCGCAAGTAAGTTCTGTTCTACCAAGGCTCTTTTTGATTCTAACATCTCATTGTATGATGTATCATCTACAGCCCTAAACTGAACTTTTGAAAATCTTTTTGAAAACTCTCCACTAAGTACATTAACTACATTTGGGATAATAGGATAAAACTTTAATTCAAGTGCTGACTCATCTTCTTTAGTTAAGACATCCATAAGATCTTTATGGTCATTGTCTTCTTCAATGATATAATCTTTTTTGTCTATAATACCTTTGGCAAGTTTATAGTTTTTTAATAGCTTTCTTGCATTTCTACGCAGGAATTCCATTCCTTGTAACTCAAGCCAATCTAAATTCCAAGCTGACCAGTCATCATTCTTTTTGTTAGCCGGTAAAAACTGGATTGGTTGTGTTAAGGATGAAGATACATGACCTCCCTCTTTTTTGGCTCCTGCCTTGAGTTGCATTGCATTAAATACTCTCATGCTATCTTATATTTTTAAATCCTGATCTTTTTTTGGTTCTTCCTATGCCTTTATTGCGTCCCAAATTTCTAAACGCACTATACTTTAATTTATACAAATTTTCTTGATTATCCAAGGATTTTGATGTTGATTCACGCCTTTTAAGGTATCCTCTATTAGATTGTTGCACTTTTGCAAAAGCTATTAGTGCAGAGAAGGCTACAAGTCTATCTACGTTAAGTCCAGGATAATAAGCTAACATTTCCTTTAATAACATAGGATCTGGTATTCTTTCAACACCAAGCGTTTGACTAATAACAGAACCATTTATATCAGTTTCCTCATCAATCTGTTCTCTTATAAATTCTATTGCGTATGATATTAAATGATTTTTAAAAAGTGTTCCTGTATTCTTCCATCCATATTCTTGATATACTGTTCTGTTTGAACCAAGATCTTTTAAAAATAAAATTTGTTGTTTTGGCACTAACCATTTTTGTTTTCTTTTGGCAATCATATGCTGTATAAATAATGATATATTATTTTCTACAACAGTCCATGCTTTATACCACTCAATGATTTTTTCTAACTGCTCATGAGTTTTGTTTATATCATCATACCTACCACACCAAGCAGCAACAATTTTATCTTTTTCTATAATAGTTTCTATACCGTCCGGTGTCTCTCTTCTTATCTCAACAGGATTTTTATAAACAAATATACTACACAAAGAATCTGATGTAGTTGTTTTACCTTCTGATACCGGGTCAACAGAAGCATAATACATTCCAAAATCAGGATTTTTAATGGGTCTTTCCCATACAACTAGTACCCCTTCTTTGTTAGTAGCTTTTTTATCTACAGGAAACTTACTAATAGGTAATCTGTTACTTCTTTTAGCTACTATACCTTCTTGTTCCCATTCTAATTCTATATGCTCATAACTGTAATCTTTGTCAATTATTTTTCTCATTTGCTTTTGTAGTATACCTTGAGGAAATATAGATTGTTTTCTGTAGGCAAAAGCTTCTGCTATATTCATAGGCTTCTGAGAAATCCTTAGTTGAAACTGCTCAGGAGATAATTCTGACTTCCATCTTTTTCTTTCAACATTAATGGATTCAAGTGCTTCTTCTATTTTACTATTTCCAAAATCATCAATGTAAGGAGGCATTGACCACTGTTCTGGTATAAACAGACCTGCTAGCCCTGAAGTGCCGTCAGCGTCCATTAAATTAGTTTCTACAGCGTATATATCATTTACTGTAGGATTAAGAATCATTTCTTTGAGCGGATTGCATTGTTCCAGATCACCAACTGAACCAGCAGCTATAAACATACCAGTTGTCATCATACCTGAAGACATAGCAGGTCTAAGATATTCATAAGTATCCATCATCTTTGGAGCAATACCTGCTTCTTCATGAAAAAAGTAAGTTGTAGGTCCACCAACTCCAGTAGTTGCATTCTTTTCAAATGATGCTCCTTGAATTTTAGATTTTAAACCACGGGCTGTTTTTCTATTGTTTACACGGACTTCAATCTTTTGTTCCCATAGTAAAACTTTTTCTGGTGTTGATGGTCTATACCAAGCTGTGTGTTCATTAAGAAATGTTTTGTACTCATCTAAAAACTTCCAAGAACCTTTATCATTTATGTAATCTTTTAGTGATGCACCTATCTTACACACAGATCCCTCTTCAAACCAATAAGTATTTATAACCTTGGCCATATGAAAATATGATGATGCTATCTGACGTTTCTTTAATATTGCACAGTGTTTATTATTAAGCTCTGCTAATATCTCATATAAAGCCATATGGTACTGAGCATCTCTTACTTTTGCAAAACCATATTTTTTTTCTTCTTTATCATATATAGGCAAAAAATTAAGCCACATATAATAATCTCTAGTTACAAACCAAGTCTTTTTATTTACTGTGTATATTACACCATTTCTGCATTTGTTTTTTTGATCATCCCAATATGCCATAAAGTCTTTAGACCTAAAAGGAGAACCACAATAGAAACCATCTTCATTAAATCTGCGTGCTTCTGCATTAAACAAAAAAGCAGTTTCATTAAAATCATATTTGCCTGGTTCAGAAAAAATAGATAATACAAATTTGGCTAAGTCTTCTTCAGACTTAAATTCAGTGGTAGTCCACTCTCCATCTTTGTATGTTGGGATAGATTTACTCATCAACTAAAACAGCAAATATATCACCTGCTGCTATTAGTAAGTGATCTTCTCCTTCATGTTTCATTTTGGTAGGTAATGCATAGTCTGCATATTGTATACAATCACCTACTTTTACCTCATCAACTTCTTTACCTACTGCAATAACATGACCTTTTAGTTCATCTTGTCTTTGACTTTCTGGTATCATAATGCTTGTTCCTGCAAAGTATGCATCTGCATCTTTCTTTTTGATAAGTACTCTTTTACCTACTGGTATTACTTTGGTTTTCATAATTTAAATTTAATTTACATTTGATCATAAGCAAGACCTTGTCCACCGCGGACAGAACTTTCTTGCTCAGATTTCATATCAGTAAATGCTCCCTTGTATGATTGTCTAATTTGTTCAAACTTTGAAGCAGCATTTACCATTGAGTTAATATTACCATCTCTTCCATGCTCTATCTGTGTAACTTCCATGTACTTAGCAAGTCTATCAAGCATAGATTTGATACCCACGTATGCTCTATACGTTGGTGTTTCATATAATTTTTTACACATATCTAATGCGTATCTAATTTTAGAATCTTCTGTAGACTCTTCTAATTCTATTTCTTCAATTATTATATCTTCTTTTTCATGCTCAGGTAAATTAAAAAAAGGATTTAAATCTGGATTAGGGCATGACATATAAAACAAGTATTGATATACTTGCATATATGTTTCAGGATAAGTTTTCATTATTTCTTTTAAAAACTTTATTGTATAGCAATGTTCTGTAGGTACTGCTTTGCCATTTTGTATATCAAATATTCTAACAATCATAATATAAAATTAAAGAGACATCCATTATTCCTAAATATAAAACATGCTCAATAGAACATGAGTCTTCATTTATATAGTTTCTATATCCAAGTAAAAACCCTGGTACTATACCCATATTAATTTCCCAACGTTGTAACATTATTCATATATTTTGTCAAGATCAATACACACAAGTGGCCAACCAGTTTGAACATATCCATTAATTACCCTAATTGAATGAGTTGGCGCAGTTCCTGTTAGTGTAACACCATAATAACCATCACTCAATAATGTAGTACCATCATTTAAAAATACTTTATTACCTGCTGCTGGTAAACTATTTGCTGTACCATTATGTTTATAAGTTTGGTTCGTAATAGAACTACATGCTCCATTAAAAACTGTAACAGTACTAGACGTGTATGCTACTGTACCTGTATTACCAGTGCCTGTATTACCTCCTTGGTTACCATTACCTTGTCCGCCCCCTTGGTCAACTGTATCACCACTACCTACTGTAACAGGTGAATATGCATTTTCATTCATAAGTGCTACAAGTTGAGCGTAAGGTTGTTTAACTACAACAAAACCAGCACCATCTTTCAAAAAAACTTCATTAACATCTTTAACCCATGTTTTTGTTTGAATGTCCCAGTGTGGTCTTACCATTGAAATAAGTTCTGAATGAACAGTCATTTCTTGTGGATAGTCACATACTACTTTAGGATGTCCATTATTATCTATTTGGACATAAGGTATTACAGTCATTAATGTTATTTTAGGCATTTTTATTTTCTTTAAGCCATTTAATAAGTTGAACTACTTCATCCTTAAGATATGGCAAGTTATACATTTTTATGTCTTCTATTACTGGTTCCCCATCTACGTGTTCATTGATAGGATAACCATTAGAATCTGTTCCAACTTGTTTAAATTTAACATGTTGAATTTTAAGATTTCCAACCTTTAGTTTAGGGTTGTGCTTTTTAATAATATACGCATAAATACTCAATTGTAAGTTATAATGATTCAAATTACAATCATCTAAATGACTTACTGGATTATACATCTTGCTGGTTATACCCTCCCAATTAGTAAATCCTTTTTCTTTTATCTCTTTATTTGTTTTGTAATCAGTGATGTTTATATACCCATTTACAATCTCTACTAAATCAGCCTGCCCACATAAACCTGCTGACTTTAGATATACTAATAACTCAGGATAAATACCACTAACTAGCTTTTGATCTAGTGCTATTTTAGCACCTTCCTCATTAAACTCAGCTCTAAATATTGGTAGTGTAGAACCATATCTTTTTATATTATCAAACTGTATCATGTCTGCTTCTCTTTGATCATGATAAAAATTACCTAGTTTTATTGCTCTGTCTGTTTCATTTTTCCAAGCTTGTAGTATTTCTTTTTCTGTCATACCAAACCACTTAGAACGTTTATTCTTAGAAGATTTTTTAGCTTGTGCTTTTGCATCAAACTTAGGTTTAAACATACCTATAAAACCAGTAACGCTAGTCCAATTTATTTTATCTTGATCAGTGCTTTCATAAAGGTGACCTTCTTCTTTGAATACAATTGCCATCTTAGTAACTTATTGATGTATACCACATGCCATTTTGAGCATTTATGTTATACGTTGTTTTATTTTCTTTATATATATAATTAATCATTATCTATTAATTTTTGTTCTTCTAATTCTGTAAGTAATGCTTCCCATTTTCCTGCTGGACATTCTGATGACATAGATCTTGACTTCCATTTCATAGAACAACCACACAAAGAACAACAAGGCTGTGTGCCTGGCGCCATACATTTACTTCCTTCTGTATCAAACTCTTTACAGGACTCACATATTTTAATTCTAGATGCAGCAATTTTTTCTACATACTCAGTTCTAAAAATATCATTTTTAATACCATCATAAATTTGATCTATGTTTTTAAGTGCATTAATGTATTTACTTATTGGCATTCTTATTCTTTTTAAACTGTTTTTTGTTTTCTATATTGTCATCTATAATTCTCAAAGCAGATTGCATCTCTTCAAGTTTTTTATTTATTGCATATGTTTTTTCATATCCTTCATAAGTTCTTTTTCTCAAATTACCAAGCATACTTTTATTTCTTTTAATAGCTTTTTGCAACTTGCCTTTTCTAATAAAAAAAGTACCTAGACCATCAACCAGAATTCTGGGATACTCTAGTGTAGATAAAGATTTTCTAACTTTTGCATAATAAAAAGATATAAAATCTTCTACAACTTTAGGATGGACACCAACCTCTTTAGCTATTTCTTCCTTAAACTTTTTGTGGCTCTTTGGTCTCACGTCCTAAAATTTTATAATCTAACAAAACAATTCCTTCAACTTGAATATTCATGTCACTATTTAGGTTTATTGTTTTCTTATTTACTCCATTTTTAATAATCAATCCTTTTTTTTCTGCTTTAGTTATTGCATTTCTTGCAGATTGATTGCTTTTGAAAATATCATTATCAGTCAAGTATATACAAAATTTTGTAAGTTCTACTCCAGCTTTCTTTGCTAGCTTAGTTAAAAGTTTTAAATCTGTATTACTTATATGTATATCATTAAAAAAACAGTGTGACAATATTTGATATGCTACTGTATCCTCTATTGTCACTTGCTTTTTAAACTCTACTTTATTTACTATTGCCATTTTACAAACTTAGTATAATATCAATTAATCTTTCATCTGGGTAACAATCTGTTTTATCTCTTCTTACGTTAGTATGAGTTAATAAACCTTTTACTTTACCATAGTAAGCATCTTCTTGAAAATCAAATGCTTTTACAGGTCCATATTTTTGTATCCATTGTTTAAGACCTAATCTAACATCAATACCATCTCTTTCAGCAATATACTTTATCCACTTTTCAACTTCTTCCATTTGTCTATCAGTATAAGAATGATATTGAGTATAGCCTCTAAAAGGTTCTTTAAGTGTATAAATCTGGTCTTCTTTAACTCTTGTATTAACATAAGTCTTTCCATCTTTTAAGTATCCAAATGCACATATCTCAATACCAGTAGAATGTCTATTCATATGACCACTACCTGTTTTGCCTAAGTGCCATCCATAACCTCCAATAGGAAAAGCCTGTACCATTACTCCATCATAACTATCATTACCTGTAGTAGAGCACTTACCTCCTAGTACAAATTCTGTAGCAACTCTACCTCTAGTATCTCTTCCCCAATGATCAACAACCTTAAAAGGATTCTGTCTACCAGCCGTATGATGTAAAAAAGCATATTCATTTACTACAGGACCTTCAAGATATTCTCCTTTTGGTAAGTAGTATCTGTGTATAGTTTGACTAAATTTAGTTTCCCATACTGCAGATTGATTATCAGTATCTTCATCTATAGCTTCTTCTTGGTATGTAGCCCCTACAAGAAGACGCTCCCAAGTAGATGCACCTACTATACCATCTGGTTTAAGATCATAAGCTAACTGAAATCTAATAACTGCTTTTTCTGTTGCTGGACCAAACACACCATCTTGTGTTAATTTTAAAATAGTTTGTAATTTGTGTATTTCTGGTCCTTTATCACCCTTCTTGATTAGTTTCATCACTTTGGTTTTGGTTATTAGCTTCTTGTTTTGCAAATGATTGCGCCAAGAACATAGATGCTTGTAATCTTTTAGCTCTTTGTTCTTCAATGTCAGTTAAAAGAGTTTCATACTCTAACTGAACTTTTAAGTGCTTACTTCCGTCTTTGTAGAAATTTGTAAGCTCTTGTCTTCTTTCTTTGACCTCTTCAGGAGTCAATTGCTCCTCTGGAGCAGTATTCATATCTATTGCCATATTATTGGTTTTAAGTTAAACAATATATAACAAAGATATAAATAAAGTTTAAATAATAAAAGTTTAAAGTGAATTATCTTGTTGTAAACGTGTGTAATGAGAATAAAATAAGGCCTGAGAGTAATATTCCTAAGATTGCTTCATCATTCTGTGTTACTTGTGTTCTATCTTTTCTATCCCAAGATGGTTTTGCTGGTCCACAGCTGCTAGATAGTAAAAAGAATAGTATTGTAATGATTATAGTCTTTTTCATGATTTGAATGTTTGTTTTTTACCTCCGTTATAAATATAAGCATGCCCTTCATCTACTAACATTTGATTCAAGCACATTTCCTTTCCTTCTATGTCTTTGACATATATTTCACCTAATACACGTCCATACTTACCTGTACCGTGTGATTTAAGCCTACATAATCCAGAATCACAGCTAACGTCTAAAAGTATTTCTTTCGTGCGTGCTTTGGCGGCTAAACCTTTTTTCTTTTCAGCTTTATCACGAGTTCTAGATTCCCACGTATCTACGCCTTTCAATCTTATTCTACGTTTTATCCACGTATCAAACCCCAGGTCAATCATAGCATCAAAGGTATCCCCGTCTACTACCCTCACTAATTTAGCCCTATATACGTATTTATCCATTATATTTCTTTTTCTGATACTAAGGTCATTGTAGTATTAGCTCTATTTCTTAGATATTGATCTATTGTCCACTCAGCAGTTCTATCTGTTTCTACTGTTACATGTGATATAGTTTCATGCTGAGGTCCTGATTCAACAACTTTAAATATTTGTTTGGTTTTAATATCCATTAGACTTTGTTTTTATTAAGGCATTCTATTACGCATTTAAGATCTTTGTAATCATAAAATGTTACTTCGGCTTCAGGAATTTCTACGGACCACATCTTTTTTTCTTGTCCGTTTCCACTATCATTAGATACAAAACATACGTTTCCTACGTTATACGTATAGTAATGTATATCTACGTCTAGATTACTTTCTTCTTTTGAAACGATACATTTCTCAAAACCTAATTTTATTATACTATTTTCTGTCATAGCCACTCTTCTAGTTTTTCATGAATTGACTCAGGATATTTAGTGTTCAGCATATCTTTTAGTACTGCACATTTTTCATACTCTTCAGTCTCTATAAAGTAGAGGATCATATTCTCATACTCTTCTTTAGTAGGGCCCACACTAGTATTATGAGCTAGTACGAAGCCAAACTCACTCTCACTGGCCTCTAATACATAGTCCATACTAACTTTATTAGTCAAGAACATAAAAGAATTATTATACGCAAAAGAAAGCATTTCATCTTCTTTCTGCATTTCTTCTACAGTCTTCCCGTAGCCGTAATCTTCTTGTTCTTCCATACCATCCATAGTATTACCCTTATACATCCAATATACAAAAATTTTTCCCCACCTAAAAAAAATGTGATGTATTTAGCATTGGCAAGAGGTCCTATTGTTTTGCTCCCCAACTAAATTTTGGTAGGGGTCTACCCCCTATCATTAATTAATGTTTAACCTAATAATTTTACACTATGTACTATTTTAAAATTACTGAGAGCAACAAGGCTCTCATCACAACAGACTCACCACTAGGTGGAGTAGAAACTATCACTAAGAAAGTTGGTGGTAGAGAAATGCAAGTCAGACAGCAAGCAGGGAATGGTAATGTCCGCTTTGGATTTACTGCTATAAACCCTGAAGACGGAATGGCTTTAAGAGCAGAACTAAAGGTAGGAGATGAAATCCAATCATTAGAACTGACTGAGAAAAAGGTAGTGAACCAATCAACAGGAGAAGAATTTGACAACCTGTACTGGGCACACTAAAAGAAAGGGGAACTACATGTTCCCTTTTTCACTTATCTAGTTCCAATGTTGGCTTTTGCAACTATTTTGCTATCAAAACAAATTAATTGTGTGTGTTACGCAGTTAAAGTGAGGCAATATATCCACAAAATACCACCTTTTACCACTAGAATAAAATAAATGCACAGTATATATATAATATAGCTAACGTAAGAGCACAAACATTAAATTGGGTTTGGTTCGGAGATTGACAATTGAGATGCAAATCATGAGTCCACGTTATATCACACTCTTATGTTAGCTTATATATAGTATTGTCTCTCTCTTATATGAAGAGTACAGTACCCGCAATATTGTTTAACCCATAATTCACTTACAGTTATGAAAATAAAATATATAAAACCAGGTGCTTTTGTTAAGCACAATAATGAGATTGGTGTTACATTAGTAGCATCAAACAATGATGCCGTAGTCAACTTCTTTGATGAGTATGGTGATCATAGAATAGTTCAAGCTCAAGATGTAGAATACCCAGAAGATGTGGAGTTACAGAATGAGTTATTGTTAAACCGTGGACTTAGAGAGTTAGCCTTGAATAATAATCTAATACAGATTGATACTTGGGGTGATGATTATCTAAGTCTTGTAATGTCATTTGCCTAATATGAGAAAATTAATGTACGTTGTAGTGGCTCTATTCGTTTTAGGGCCAGTACTAACATCTTGTAGCTCATCCAGAGGAATGTGTAAAAGTAAAAAGAAATACTATAAAGCACAGAAATGCTGGAATGCTAAGAAGCAAAAGTATACAAGATGCTAAGCTTAATCATAGGTATAGCCTACTTACTATTAGTAGGCTTATACCTTTACTTACACACTAAATAATATGAAATATTTATATATCATTGCTTTATCGTTGAGTTTTATTTCTTGTAACTCTGATGATGACATAGCAATACTTGAGTCAGAAGTATTTATATATACTATTGACCCTAACAAGGAACAGTATGAAGGAGACATGAGTGATTACCAGTATCTGTATTTAGCACATACAAGTGATAAATCATGTGAAACTTTAGCTGATTGGACTACTTATAACTATACATCTAATGGACCATTGTCATATGAAGACTATTTAATCTATTATTTTCTACCTCCTTACTCTATAGGATATGGTAGTAAACCGGATTATAAAATATTCAGTAACAATATCTATGATATAGAAGTAGATTCAACGGAGATCAGTTGCAATAATAATATTGGTGAGTCATTACTCATTACTAATATGAGCACGCTGATTGAGAATGGAGACCTTATTATTAACTTAAATTAAAAAATATGGATAGTCCTTTTATTAAGAGGTTACTCAAGTTTATACTTGTGGTACTTCAACCTTTGTGTGCTGTTTGGTTAATCCAAGTAGCAATCATTGATTACAGCTGGTTACCTGCACTATGTGTAGCACCAGTAATGTTTCTATCATCAATAGTGCATTTAGCATTACTTGATAGAATTAAAATCTTACCTAGCATAAAATTTACCAAGAAATCACAGATTGGCTTTTCAATAGGCTTATCATCTAATGGATCTCTTGCAATCTTAGTTCCTTTCTTATACTTAGTAATAAGCTATAATGAAGATACGGCCCTTGAATTATGACACCAGTGTCGTACTAATAATAACATAGTATTATATACTATAATAACATTAGTATTAAGGCTAAAGAATAATTGGTTAGGTAAGTGATAACCATTGTGTGAGATGGAGCAGTTACTTATAGTTAGTTTTTGTTTAGTATAATTTTAATTTTTCATGGATACTGCTCCTGACCACACATATTTACCTAATTATTTTTCTCCCAAGCGGAGATTTGCTAACATTTTAACACTTATAACAATGAAAAATATAATTTATTTACTGTGCTTGATGATAAGTATACCTGTATCAGCACAAATTGCAAAATGTCAATCAAGTAAGACTATAAAATGCTTGTATAAAAAGCCTAAGCAGGCTAAGAAGTATGAAAGATTTCAAGATGCGTTCTCAGAATGGATAGCAGATCATCCATTAAAGAGAGATGACGTATTAAAATATCATACAGGAGCAATAAAGTATATTGCACCTAATGATGTATATGATGCTGTATTTGATTATGAGATTGGCCCTTTAGATTTACATCAGTGTGCAGATGCAGCTATGTATCTATGGGCATCGTATAACTACAGTAATGGGCCTGAATTCTATGAAAGACTAGTATTTAATGGTGCAGATGGTACTGAATATAACTATCTAGGCTATTTAGAAACATCAGGTAAAGAAGATAACTGCAAAACATTCAGAAGATGGCTTGATCTTGTGTGGACTTATGCTAATACATGGTCTATATCAGAATATAACCTTGTTTCTGTACCTATTTGGGATATCCAACCAGGTGATGTGTTAATTGTAGGTGGTTTTCCTGGGCATGCAGTAAGCGTTGTGGATGTGTTGTTAGACTCTGAGACAGGACATAAGTATTTTATGTTAGCTCAGAGCTTTATGCCTGCTCAGGAGAATCATATACTTAAAAATCCTGCAACAGGAGATGTGTGGTATCAAATAGAAGCATATATGACACATGTTAGAACACCACAATATACGTTTCACATAAATGATTTAAAAAGATGGCGCAACAGATAGAAGTACCAATACCCTTTGACACTGCATACAAGCTCATTAGAAGTGGGCTTGTAGAGCATGTCAACAGAGATGCAGTAGCAGAATGCTTAATGGAGACTATGGATAAAGAAAGTATAGCAATAGTTATTATGCTACTGCAAGAATCTGAACCATATGTACCTTTACTACCAGGTGATTATGTAAAATTTCACCGTAAATCAGCATACTTTGCAGATAAATATGACACTGATGTCCTTTTAGACATGGGATTGATGGTTGATGATTATATGTTTGGTAGAATACCATATAAAGATGATTATGGTAATACACCTAAAAGATTTAGTCCAAGACAGAGTGTAGAATTACTTGTTTATAATAACAAAAAAGAGTATGACACTGAAAATATGAGACTAGATACACATAATCTTACATATGTTGCAGAAGATGACATTCCTTATCTGAAAAACAAACGTGCACAAGATATATAAGAGATTTGGTATAGTTAACTGGGAAGTTATGTCTAATCCTTCTATTAAACCACAAGAAAAAGCATTGTATTCTATATTATGCGTCTATTGTGGAGATAAAAGAGAGTGTTTCCCATCTATATCAACACTTGCAGATATAATGGACTTGAGTCAGCGTCAAGTAAATAGATTAATAAAAAATCTTAAGATTCATGGCATTATTGCAAGAAAAGGACGTAAAATCCTTTTATTAGATTAGTGCGTTAGCTATTATTATGCTAACTATTTACCAATTGAGCCGGTAATATACACTATTAAACCAGTAAGACTGTATAATTTTTGTTACTTTTGATTTGACTCAGATGTAATAAGATGATACTACAACTCCCAAATGGCAGAATTATAGAATGTTCGGTAGAACAGTACTTATCTATGTCAGATCAGGAGATAAAAGACCTTAATGGTATTGGCTCAGCATATACAAAAGAAGTAGGTAACCCATTTTATGGTTTGTATGCTAATACAACGTTAGCACGCAAAGAAGCTATGGAAGATATGAAGTCAGAAAGGGAATATGAACCCAGACTAGATGAAGTATCTGATGTAGATAAAATGAATGATGACTACTTTCACTCAGATGATATCTGATTAATCAATTTTTTCACCTTTTAATATTTTAATTATGTCAACAGTCAAAATTATGGCTGATGAACTAGGCAATGTAATTCGCCAGTCATCAAACAATCCTGAGTTTGGATACATCAGACTCACACAAAAAAGAAGAGTTATTAAACCTAATAACTTTGTAGACGTCAAAAATCTATCAACATTAATCCACGGTAAACTAGAAGATCTGGAAGCTACAGGCCTACAGCATACAAAAGAGATATCCGGTAAGATATATGTTATAGAACAAGTAACACCATTCAGTGAAGAAAACCCTGATAGGGATCTTAAATACGCTGGTACAACAGGAGTTATATGTGCAACCCAAGATGGGGAACCTATTTATAGGAAAACATTCTATACAGAAGACCAGAATGTATCTGACACATTAATTGCTCATGCTAATGGTGATGCTATTAGAGAAGCTAACGGTACCTCAGCTAAGATTATGAAGGAAGTAAATGAAAAGCAAGTGGATTTAGAAGATTCAATTGCTGAAGTTGAAGGAGAAACAGAGGTAACAGATACACTTGTATCTGAAACAGAGGTAGTTGCTGAAACTCCTGTAGAAATTACAGAGGATGAGGGCATTGAGTCCTTTGATCTGTAGTATCTACTCATTATAAATACAAAAATCATTTGTGCTAGCACTTATGCTTGATCATACGGTTTGGAGCCCGGTATTTATATTTATCACTTATGTATAACCCTATAATAATAATAATATGTTTAATCCACAACAAATACAATCACTGAAACAACATCAAATAGAACAGTCAATTATAGATACAGAAAAAAGACTAAACTATTATGGTATACTATCAGAATACCAGTTACATCCTAAAGATTTAGTTCAAAACTTGAGCTATCGTAAACTTAATCCATATCAACACTTTTTGTTTAAACGTGTACTACATGGTTTAAACATGTATAATGCTGAAGATAAGGCTAAGTTACATTGGGATAAGAAAAGAAGGATAACAAGAGTATGGAAACGTGCTCAAAAGGAAATAAATAATTGGAAACAAATTATTTGTAATAAGAAAGTAAATGCTTATTTTAGAGAGACATTTACAGGGCCTACTGCTGAGTATATTATATCTATACCACCAGAGGAAACATTAGAAAATTTTACTAATACTATGACACTAAGAGATCTTGGAATTACATATGAAGACGTAATACTTAGATTTATGCAGAAAGGATTATTACCAAGAACATTCTTAACGTTGAAAGCAGCATGAAAATTAAGAAGAAACTATGCTATAGTTGTGATACTGAGCAAGTTATATGGAAGAATCATGAAGGTAATAAGTATTGTAAAATCTGTTGGTTTAAAATTAAACAAGAAGATAATTTTAAATCAGATTACTATAGAAAATATAGTAAACCTAGACAAAAGATTAAATCTATGTCTAATAAGATGCAGAAAACTGAGAGGGCTTACAGCGTATTACGCAAAGCCTTCTTAGAACAGCATCCTGTATGCAAAGCCAGCTTAGTTAAATGCACGGTTAAAGCTACAGATGTGCATCATATGAAGGGAAGGGGTAAATATCATCTTGATACTACTACATGGCTTGCAGTGTGCAGACCATGTCATATGTTTATAGAAGAGAACCCTGATCTTGCTAATGAATTTGGATTTTCAAAATCAAAACTATGAATAATAATAAAAAAGACTGGAACTGGTTTGCAATAATAACCTGGTCTATAATACTTTTATTTACATATACACTATGGAAGTACATAATAAAACTGTTCCTGTGAATAAAGATAGGGATGTTATACAAAAAGATGCATTGTCTATAGCAGTGCAGCATAAAAGATGTGGTCTTGGGATATCAATGGGTGTAGGTAAAACACGTATTGCTATAGAGCACCTCAAAAGAAATTATCATCCCCTTATACAAGTACTTGTAGTAGTGCCTAAGAATACAGTTAAGCAATCATGGATTGATGAACTTAAAAAAATGAAGGCTTTACATCTAAGAGGACATATTATATTTAGTACATATCTCTCTTTAAATAAACAAAATCCAAATGAATATGATATTGTTTATTTAGATGAGTGTCATAGCCTATTAGAATCACATAAAAGTTTCTTAGATGCTTTTAACGGTAAGATACTTGGCCTTACAGGTACACCGCCAAGAGTAAAAACAAGTGAGAAAGGACGTATGGTAGCAAAGTATTGTCCTATTAAATACACTTTTTCAGTTGATGATGCAACTGATTCAAAGATCTTAAATGATTACCAAATCATTGTACACCAACTTGAGTTGTCTGACTTAAAAACATTAAAGAAGAAAACTAAAGATGGTAGGCAATGGTATACTTCAGAGAAGAAAGACTACGCATATGTAGTACAAAGAGTAGTGGCAGCTCAGACTCAGAAACAAATGCAGTTTGCATCTATAATGAGAATGAGAGCACTGATGGATTACAGTACAAAAGAAACCTATGTAAAGGACCTACTTAGGAAAGTAAAAACAAAGTGTATTGTATTTGCAAATACTATGGATCAGGCTGATAGAGTCTGCAGGCATAGTTATCATTCAAAAAATCCAAACTCTGAAGATAATCTTCAATTATTTAGTGATGGACGGATAGATAAACTATCTTGTGTATTACAACTTAATGAGGGTGTTACTATTCCAGGCCTAAAGCAAGGCATTATTATGCATGCATATGGTAATGAAAGGAAGACAGCACAAAGAATTGGTAGATTATTAAGGTTAAATCCATCAAATACTGCAGTGTGTCACATATTGTGTTATAAAAATACACAAGATGAGACTTGGGTAGCCAAAGCACTAAAGGATTTTGATGAAAATAAAATCAAATATTATAATCCAACAATATAATTTATGGGAAAAATGAAAGAAATTTTCATGGAAATGGTTGAACATGAATATAATGGGTCACATGATGCATTTATTCAAGACATGGCCAAACAAACTTGTGAGGAGTTTGTTCCGTGGAATCAAGATACATGTTTAAATTGTAACAACACAACTATGGAACGTAATGAAACTGAGGCAAGATGCTTAGCATGTGGTCATGAGTTTATTTATGTTGACGGTGAAGTTTTAAGATTTAAGTAATGAACAAGATAATACTAATAATAGCATTTCATATTTCAGTTACGGCAACTATATATCATGCAGTTCCTGCACAGACAGATAGCACACCGTTTATTACGGCATCTAACAAGGTTATTAATAAAGATAATCCTGGTAAACATAGATGGATTGCAGTATCCAGAGACTTAGAAGCATTAGGATTTACATTTGGAGCACGTGTATGTGTAGAGAATGCAGGGCCAATGAACGGGTATTGGATAGTGCAAGACAGAATGAACAAAAGATGGTCTTATAGAATAGACTTCTTAGTTGATGAGTCTATGAAAGGTGGCAAATGGGAGAATGTTAAAATATATTTAGAATAATATGCAAAAGAGAATACATACCGTAGAGATAACAGAAAAATTTTGGGTTGACGTTTATTACAACTATGAACCAGGAGAACCAGAAGTACATACATATGCTAATGGTGATCCTGGTCATCCTGGTAGTGCATCAACTGTAGAAATTGTACAGATCAGAGCATTATGCAAAGATAGAAATGGTAATAGTGTTGACGTAGACATATTACCTTATCTAGAATTGTTTGATGATTTAGATCCATGGATGCTAGAAGATAAAATACTAAAAGAACATAATGAAGAATAACCTACATGCAAGACTAGTGGTAAACAATGGTAAGCTTGACTTTCCTAGTAAGCCACAAGAAACTAGATTTAATGCATTTCTAAAAGAGATACCTGATGGTACACCAATAGATATATTTATGGGTGTAAGTACGGATAAGGGTAGCAATGCTCAGCTTGCTAGAGTACATGCTATGATCCGTGAGCTTGCACAATATATAGGATATACTTTTGAAGAAGTAAAACTACAAACAAAAAGAAAAGCAGGATTATGCTTTGTTAGAGATAAGCAGGAGTATTGCAAAAGTTTTGCAGAGTGTGATAGGGACGAACTAAATTTAGTAATTCAAGCTCTTGTAGAAATGGGAGACTTCAATGGAATGCAGTTAAGATAATTATTTATCTTTCTTTGCTGCTTCTTGTTTAGCCTGTATATCTGCAAAGAACTCTTTATATAAATCAGTTTGTGTAGCAGTATCATTTTCAAGTATACTCTTTGTAAGTTTACCTAATAAGTCTGTATCCATTTCAACATCAGACTCTTGATAAAGACCCTGGTCATTAGCATATGCAGCAAAAGTTTGTAGTAAAGAATAAATGATCCATGTGTGGTATTCATACCATTTAAGATCTAATTTCTTTTCATCTAACTCACCGCTAAGCATTCTTTTGAACTTGTTTAGTGTGGCTGATACATCTTCTGACTTAGGATACACTTGATCAATATAGTATAACATTATTGATTGCAGTGCAGGAATATAATCTGAATGAACAGTAATACCTGTGATTGATTTTTTTTCTAATTGTTTTGCCATGAGGTAAAAATATTTAAAATTTATGAATGAACCAAATATATTATATATAATTAATAAAATAAAAGAAAAAGTGAGTAGCTCAGATTGGGCACCTCACTTACAACCGTGGCTTGATTCAGCTGATCACTACAATGTCGTAAAAGCCTTAAAATCAGCTAATGAATCAGGAGTAAGATTTACTCCAAGGTATGGTGATGCTTATAATGCATTCCTACATTGCCCGGTTAAACAACTGAAGGTTGTGATGATAGGGCAAGACCCCTATCCTCAGCCTGACGTTGCTGATGGAATAGCATTTAGCTGTAGCAAGAAGGGTAAACCTGAAGCTAGTTTACGCTATATATTTAAAGCGCTAGATACACCGGATGCAAATCCAGATCTAAAGAGATGGGCTGAACAAGGCGTGCTACTACTTAATACGGCTATGACAGTAGAGGTAGGTAATATTGGTTCTCATTATGAAATGTGGAAACCTTTTACATCTTCTCTCCTTACAGAGATTAGCAACATGGACCCACAGATTTGTGTTGTTGGTCTGGGTAAAAAAGCACAAGAATGGTTAGGTTACTTTCCCTTCGCACATAAAATAGAAGTGTCTCACCCAGCTAGTGCTGCCTATCGTAAAGGTGGAACGTGGGACCATCAGAACGTATTCAATCGTATAAATGAATACTTAACTTGGCAAGGAAAAGACTTGATTAAGTGGTAAGCTTTTCGTATATTTGATAACCTTTAAAACCAATATATGTGGGACTTTTTTCAGATAATTACTAAGTCTGGTATGACTCCAAATGAGTGTCTTTCACTCTTTGCAGTACATATGAAGATTACACCTCACTATGGTAATAATATCAATAGTTTAATAAACAAAGGATTAATTGAATTTGATGATAAAAAACAGCATTATGTAATTACAAATGATGCTAAAGATATTATGACCAAGTTAGACAACTATTTTCTTAAAGCAAAAAAGAAAACGGATATACAACTTTTGGGAAAAGACTTTGTAACATTAATTAATAATTACAGAGAGATATTCCCAGCTAAGAAATTACCTAGCGGTAAACCTGCAAGAAATAATGTAAAAGCTTTAGGCACAGCATTCAGATGGTTCTTTGAAACCTATAGTTATGATTGGGCCACTATATATAAAGCTACTAAGATGTATGTAAATGAATACAGAGACAAAGATTATTTATATATGCAGACAAGTCAATATTTTATTAGTAAACAAGATAAACACAAGGTAAAACATTCTACTCTTGCTGATTATTGTGATATGATACTAGAAGGTATTGACACAGAAGATGAACATTTTAAAGAAAAAGTAGTATAATGGCAAAAGCAAAAGAAGCTTGGGTAGGGCAATACGCTGCCTTCAATGAAGCACTTAAGTATATGTACCGTAGACAAACCGGTGAGGAAAAGTCTATATATACTCCTTGGCCTAAGTTTAATGATGCTACAACTGATGGATTAGAATGGAATACTCTTACAGTTATAGGTGGTAGACCTGGTTCAGGTAAAACACTTATTAAAGATCAGATAGTAAGAGAATCATTTGTATTAAATCCAGCAGATGACTTTAGAGTATTAGAGTTTCAGTTTGAGATGGTTGGTAGAACCTCAGCAATTAGAGAGTTCTCATCAATCACAGGTAAAACATATAAAGAATTATGTAGTGCCGGTAGTAAACTAAAGACAGATATTCTAAATAAATGTCATGCTTATGCTAAAGAAAGGGTCAAGCACCCTGTAGATATAGTAAGTAAACCTTTGACTGTAAATCAAATGCGTGATCAGATAGATATGTATATGAATTTACATAAGGGTGCTAAAACTATAATAACACTAGATCATACCATGCTTGTTAAAAGAGCACCTTATCAGAATAGTAGCTTAGATATGCTATTTGAGTTAGGTGAATTCTTTACACAGACAAAGCGTGAGTATCCATGTTTGTTTGTTGTTATCTCACAATTAAATAGAAACATTGATAACCCTGACAGGGCTGTTGATGGTAAGTATGGTAACTATGTACTTGAGTCAGACATATTTGGCTCAGATGCAATGTTACAACATGCTGATACATTAATTGGTATAAATAGACCAGCAAAACAAAAGATTAGATTCTATGGGCCAGATAGGTATATCATAGAAGATGATAGAACTCTTGTATTACATTTCTTGAAAGCAAGAAACGGTGATGCTAGAATGAGTTTCTTCAAGGCTAAATTTGAACAAATGGAAATAGCTGAGATGAAAACACCTGAACAACAGCAACGGAGATAAACCTATTTATTTTTCTCCCCAGCTGCTAGTTGCACGTTTAAAAATTATTAAATGATAAGTACTAAAAATAAAAGTTATATGTCACCAGATGAAAGAAAAGCAAAAGTTAAAAAGTTGCGTGAGACACACCAAGCGTGGTTTAATGACAACAAGTTAACTGATGCACTATACATACCTAAGATGGCTTACAGGCCACCTGGTAAGGATGAACTGCATGTCAGCTTCTTTCCTAGTGAACTAGAGAAAGATGAAGACGTGTACACTGAATTTGTAAGTATTGATTATGAATCAGAAGACCCAAAAAGGACTTTATATCTACATAAACGTAATTCACATTGGCGTGAAGAATATGAATTAGTAGAGAGTAAGTCTGGTTATCAAAGACATTTGATACCGGTCAGTGAATTAGTAGTGATTAGAGATATCACAGACAATGCAGCAAAAGTTATAGAAGACTTTGCTAACTTGCCTGATCCTGATAATAAAAAAGATCCTACTGTTAAAGATGTGCTTGGAGAGATTAATGCTTCTTTACAAGCTATAAATAAAACAATGTATCACATATTAAATAAAATGAATTAAATGGCACAATCTGTATTAATTATTGCTGACTCAGGCACAGGTAAATCAACAAGTATGAGACACCTAGATCCTAAGTCAACTGTTATAATCAACATTGCTAATAAGCCTTTACCTTTTAAGGGCTGGAAGAGCAAGTATACTGTAATGAACAAAGATAATCCAAAGGGTAATCTTGTAGCTGTTTCATCTGCTGCTGGTATAGGCAAAGCAATGAAACATGTAAATGATAATATGCCTCACATCAAGACATTAGTTGTTGATGACTGGCAATATATGAGTTCTTTTGAATACTTTGATAGAGCAAATGAGAAAGGCTATGATAAGTTCACTCAAATAGCGGCTAACCTTGCACAAATAGCAAAGATGCCTAAAGATATGAGAGATGACCTTACTATATATTTCTTAACTCACTCAGAAGATTCAACTGATATTAATGGTAACCGTAGAGTTAAAGCAAAAACTGTTGGTAAAATGATAGATAATGCATTAACTTTGGAAGGTCTCTTTAGTATTGTCCTATTTGGGAAAGTAGTAAAGGATGACAAGGGTGTATATCATTATGGGTTTGACACCCAAAACAATGGAGAAAACACATGTAAATCTCCAATGGGTATGTTTGAAGATTCATTCATACCAAATGATCTTGCATACGTGAATAAATGCATAGATGAGTATAATAATTAATTAATTAAAATTTAAAGAAAGTATGTTAAGTACAAAAGACATGTCCGCTGGAAGCGGCAGAGTAAAACCAGTAATGGGTTCAGGTAACAATGTTATCAGAATCAACAGTGTAACATTTGATGTTACTCCATATGATGCAGATGCATATAATATTGTATTACATGTAGAAGGTAAACCAGAAGAAGGAGAATTCCAAGGTTTCTTGAAAGATGTAGCTAATCCAGAAGGCCCAAGATATGAAGGTCAAGTTGGTAGAATTAGATTTGCTCCATATCCATACAAGGATACTACATTACCAAGTGGTGTAGAAATATCTAGAGATAATGAAGTACTTAAAGCTATGATTTATCTTAGTGAAGTACTAAATAAAAGAGATGCTTTAGATAAGATTGAGGCAAATACCATAGAAGACTTTATGGTTGAGTGCAATAAGTTATTCTCTAACAGTGAGTTCTTTAATGCTTGTATTGGCGGTAGAGAGTGGGAAAACAAAGACGGTTATGTAAACCTAGATCTGTTCTTACCACGTATGTCAAAAGATGGGATACCATTAGAAGCTCTAAATAAAGAGAACAGCAGACTACTAACATTCAATGAAAAGGATCACTTGAGAAGAATTCAAAAGAAAGAAAGTTCTTCTACAGGTAGTTTTGAGCCAGCAAAGACAACAGTAAATGCTGGTGATGACTTTGATTTGTAAATATTAATAATGATAAGGGGTGGTTTTCGTGGTTGACTTCCACCCTTTTGATTTATTTATTATATTTATAGAATGCTAAATACAAAAAACTTAGTATCAAGAGAATCAAATGTACCTAGTTATTGGGTATTCCAACACTATCTAACACTATCAGAAACACTTACGGGTCAAGACATTAAAATTAAATCTGTATTTAATCCTACTGAGAGAACACCATCAATGTGTATCTTTGTAGACAAATCTATAATGCAGTATAAATTTAAATGCTTTTCTACTGGTAAGTATGGAAGTAAGATAGATCTTGTGAAAGAATTGTTTAGTATAGATTATTCACAAGCAGTAACCCGGATAGTAGAAGACTATAATAAATATGCTAAGACAAACGGATCTGGTAAAACAGATTTTAAAATAGCTGCAAAATGGAAAGTTGACTTTATAAAAGAAAGAAGTTGGTTTGACATTGACGCTGAATATTGGCTAGCATATAATATTGGCAGTAGTTTATTAAAGGAATATAACGTTAGACCTATAGACTACTACAATATGGTCAAAGAAGATGATGGTGAAATCAAATCATTACAAATTAAAGGTAAACACATGTATGGTTACTTTGATAAAGAAGGTAATATCTATAAGATATATCAACCTCTATCAAAAAGGCATAAGTTTCATAAGGTTAAACCCTATTTACAAGGATATGACCAATTGAAATTCAATCAGCCTTATTTAGTTATATGTTCATCACTTAAAGATGCAATGTGTCTTAAGAGCTTTGGGTTCAAACTTGAAGTAATTGCACCTGACAGTGAGAATACAATAATAAAACCGTATATTGTTGAAAATTTAAAGAAGAAGTATAAGAAAGTAATAACATTGTTTGACAATGATGAAGCAGGCAAAAAAGCTATAGATAAGTATAAAGAGATGTATAACTTAGATGGCTGCTCACTGAATAATTGTAAAGATATTTCAGATGCTGTAAAGCAACACTCTGCACAAACAATTGCACATTCTCTTAGATCTCTTTTAATAACAACCTTAAAACAATAGTTATGAAGTGGTTTATACCAGGTAATGTACCAAGTAGTAAGAACGGAAGAAGATGGACAGGCAAATATTTTATTGCAAGTAAGACTGTAATGAATTATAGAAAGAAAACAAAACAGTATTTTGAACAATATGGTCCTTTGTTTGCAAAGGAACTTGAAAAATACAAACTCCCTGTCAAAATAGCTTTCACTTTTATTAGAGGTACAAGACACAAGTTTGATTATATAAATCCTGCACAAACAATACAGGATGATATGGTTAAGCACGGATGGATTGAAGATGATGATATGAATCATATAGTACCAGTGTTCCCTGAATACAGGTATGACAAAGTAAATCCAGGTGTATTTATAGAAATCTTAAAAGAAGAAGAAGAAAATGTACAATCAAAAGGACATAGAAAAGACAAACATATTAAAGACAGCACTACTTCAAAAGCTAAAAGATCAAGGAATAGCAGAAATACAAATTAATTTCTCTGGTTCTGGTGACAGTGGGGATATAGATGAAGTAGAATATATAGACATGAATGGACTTAGTTCATGGCAACAAGGGTATCAAGGCCCTGAGAATCCAAATGAAACTGAAGATCAAATAAGAGACCTATTCTATGATAAGGTAGATTATGAAGCGTGTAAGCACGGTGACTGGGTAAATAATGAAGGAGGTTATGGTAACTTGACTATAAATACAGATACCGGTTCATTTGAGCTTCAGTATTATCAAAGAACTGTAGAGTCTTATACAAGTGAAGGTGACTCAGTGTTTGATAAATTTGACAACAGTTTTGATGATATACCATTACAATATAAAGTAAGGATGGGTCAGCTGCCTGGTACATACCAGCAGTAGATTTTTTTGTCCTATTTATATTTCTCCCTAGCTGAAATTTGATAATTTATTTATATGGCACACCCGCTACTACACAGCAAGAGTTCTTGCAGGAAGTGGGGTGGACAAACTAGTGACTATGAACCAATACATAATTGGTTTGATGACACTAAAAGATGGTTGGGTCACTCTAATCACCGTATGTTCCGCCACCACTCTGAAGGGATCTTTGAAGCAGAACAAATATTTGGAAAAAGTTTTATCAACTCAGATGGTAAAACAGTATATACAAGATATGTTGGAGAACAACATGTAAAAGAAGATTGCAATGGTTATATACCATCTGCAAAAGAATGGATGACATGTATAATGGGCAATGTCAGACCTAAATGGATGAGAAAAGCCCAACTAATTAATGATTAATGGAAAAAGAAGATTTTAAGAATATACAAGCACTATTGAATGGTGCACCTGATGATTATGAGATTGCATTATCTAATATTAAAAATATGAAACCTCATGAAATCTTTATACTATTACTTGGCAAAGACCTTGTAAGTGAGAAACGCGCTAATTTTATTAAAGAGTTTCCTGCAATAAATTGGCCTGAAGGTAAAGACTTTACTTATAGGGCTTTATATAAAAGATGTAAGAATATGCCACCTAAAGTACAGGAGGTTTTTACAGATATAATATCTAGACAAATATACAATGGATATTTGTGTGAGACATTTGAATTTGTAGAAGAACTAAAAATAGAGATAAAATGGTAAGAGAATATTTATCTAAAGCAATTAAGACACTAATACTTGAGGAGCCCTTTTACGGGCTCTTTATTGTTGGTCTCAATAAAACATATAGAACAGACATACCTACAGCAGGTGTAAGTCAAAATGGTATAGGAGTACAACTAGTAGTAAATCCAGAGTACCTTGAGAATCTTAATGAAGATCAAAGGAAAGGATTACTTAAACATGAAGTTCTTCATATATCATTTGGTCACTTGCTTACAAGGAATCTCTATAGTGATAAGCAATTATTTAATATTGCTGCAGATATAGAGATTAACCAATATATTACAGAACGTTGTTTGCCAGAAGGAGGATTAACATTAAATAGTTTTCCTGAACTTAATTTGCCGGCTAAAGCAGGTACTGATAAGTACTATGAATTATTACAGCAAGCTAAGAAAGATAATACATCTCCATCTCTTGATAATTTATTAGGTCAAATGGATGGTAATAGTCAGTATTGTCATAATACATGGGATGAGTTTGATAATCTACCTGAGTCAGAAAAGAAACTGATTAAGAAACAAGTAGAGCATCAGATAAAAGAAGTGGCACAACAAACAGAAAAGAGAAGAGGAAACATACCAGGAGAATTGGCAGAGTTAATACGTAAATTATTAAATATTACTCCACCTAAATTCAATTGGAAAGCTTATCTAAAAAGATTTGTAGGTAACTCTAGTGTAATATATACTAAGAAGCTTAGAAGGAAGTATAACAAAAGGTATAGTGAAAACCCAGGTTTGAAGATTAAAACTAAAAACCACGTATGTGTTGGTGTAGATACTTCTGGCTCAGTATCAACTAATGAGTTGATAGAATTTATGAATGAAATAAACCACATGCATAAGACGGGTCATAAAATTACAGTGGTACAGTGTGATACACAGATCACATCTATTGAAGACTTTAATCCTAAAAAGGATTGGGGTATTAAAGGTAGAGGAGGGACAGACTTCCAACCGGTGATTGATCACTACAACCAAAGTAATTATACAGCACTAATATATCTAACAGATGGTGAAGCTTATACTCCACAAAACTGTCCTAAGAACGCATTATGGGTTCATAGTAGTCAATGTAGAATAAATGAAGAGTTACCAGGATTAAAAATACAATTAAATTAAAATAAAATGGCAGAAGTAAATTTAAATATAGATGAATTAAAAGGGTTTGTTAATCACATGATAACAAACAATAGACATATAAGAAAAGAAGGTAAGAATCCTGTCTCAGTAGAAATACTTGGTGAATCAGGTATTGGTAAAACTTCTACGGTTATAGAGCTTGCTCAGGATAATAACCTAGACTTTGTAAAATTGAATCTATCACAGATAGAAGAGATAGGTGACCTTGTAGGATTTCCTGTACGTCAGTTTCAAATGTACAAAGAAAAGCAAATACCTGTAAAGAGCAATAGTTCTGATTTACAAATGGTAACAGCAACACAAAGAGCTGGAGGCGCTAGTCTTGCTAACTTAAGTACTACAAACACAGTTACAAAAAAAGTTGGTATGTGGGTAGATGAGTTAGCTGTGCAAGAATATCTTAAGCAAGGTTATATGATGACAGGCAAAAATAGAATGTCTTACTGTGCACCTGAGTGGATTGCTGATAAGAAGAAAGGTGGTATACTATTGCTAGATGACTGGAACCGTGCTGATATGAGGTTTATACAAGCTGTAATGGAGTTGGTTGACAGACAACAATATATATCATGGACATTACCTGAGGACTGGCATATTATATTGACAGCAAATCCAGATAATGGTGATTACATGGTAAATAGTGTTGACCCAGCACAAAAGACTAGATATATTACAGCTAATCTTAAGTATGATATAAATGTATGGGCTAGATGGGCAGAAGAAGCAGGTATAGATACAAGATGTATTAACTTCTTGTTGCTACATCCTGAACTTGTGACACAAGAAACTAATGCAAGATCTATTACAACGTTCTTTAATGCAATATCAAGCTTTGAAAAGTTTGAGGATAACTTAACATTGATACAGTTGATTGGAGAAGGTAGTGTAGGAGACGCATTTGCTTCAATGTTTACAACATTTATTAATAATAAGCTAGATAAACTTGTGACACCAATGGATCTGTTAACTCATGATAATGAAGAATATATTCTTGGAGAGTTAAAAGGCTGTATTGGTAATGGAGACACATATCGTGCTGATATTGCGTCTACATTAGCAACAAGATTTGCAAACTATGCTGTAGTATATTCTAAAGATAATACTATAAATGATAAAGTAACAAATAGAATTGAGTCACTTGTAACAAAAGATTACTTTACTAATGACTTAAAATATCTAATTGTTAGAACCATCTATAATGGTAATAAGCAAAAGTTTAGTAAGCTTATGATGAAACCTGAAGTAATTAAAATGACAATGAAATAATTATGAGTAAATACATTTTTAAAACTGTTCCTAAAAATGTATTAGATCATCACAACTTAGCAGACACTAGTAAATTACACTATGTGTCTGCTTATGGTGATCTAATGCCTGTTTATTTGGCACAGGATCCAACACTAAGAGATACGCTTGTAGAGAAACTTAAAAAATCTAATACAAGTACACTTGTTGGACAGGGATACAAGAAAGCTTTTATAATACCAGACTGTCCTGCAAAACTAGACAGAATGAAAATGGCATTAAAAGAGCATAAAATAACTATAACAAATGATATAGATATTGCAGATGTAATTGTGACACACAACAACTTGTCAGATAGTTATGAAAGCAGTGCAAATATTAATAGTAAAAAACTATTTGCTGCTTTATGGAACTATAATGCATACCATATACCCGGTACAGAAAAAAGCTTGGTTTATCAAACAGATAAAGATCAAGATAAGTATGGTGGTACTTGGTCATGGGATGATGAGGATACAGATAGTATATATGAAATGGATTACTTCACAGGGCTTGGATTAGAATTATCTAAGAAATATGATGAGGCATTTCCATTTGTAGACATAGAAACTGTTCTAGAAGAATCATCAACAAGGCAAACTCTTACAAAAGAATTGCTAGACTTGTTAATATCACAACACCGTGCAGGTGGTGATGATAGAGAATTAGCATTAAAGCTATTACCAACAGTAGATTGTAATAAAAACCATCATTTTCTGTGGGAACTATCTCAACAGATTGGTCATGATATATACTATGAAAGAAGAAACAAAGACCTAGGTTACTGGGTAAGACATAGTAAAGTCAATGACTATATGGATATGAGTGCAGAACAAATGATTATTTGGTTAAAAGAAAATGATTTACTAACTTCAAACTCATTCAGATACTTAGAACCCATTGTAAGAAAAGAGATACAAATTCACAATAGAGAATTATATGTCTTTAAATGTATGGTAAAACCTGAGTTTTCTGAATACTTAAAATTAAATACAAATGAATAAAGCATATGAATTAAAAATTAATAAAGTATCTGATCGTGTACAAATAAAAGGATCAGTTAATAATATTGGCTATTGGATTGGAGAAAAGGTATCATGGAAAGATCCTGTTCACAGTATAGTAAAACTGGATATTGCAAGTGAGCCAGATATGATTGAAATCCAAAATGCTAAACTATATAGATATCCAAAACTTTCATTACCAAGAGTCAAAGTAGAAACTTTGAAAGAAAAGTATGATGTTAAAGTAGTTAGAGACAGTAATAAAGCAGATTATAGTATTGTATCTAACAAGATGATAGAAGATTTACTAACAGTAAGTTGGCGTTCATACTATAATAAAGAACTACTTGGTTTATTTATTAAGTGTCTTGATGTATTCAAAGATAAAGATATGTATTCAAATCAGTTTTATGATAATATAAAGTCCTTCTATGAAAACATTGAGGATAATGATAGAATAGATATTAACGTTAGCCTAGGATGGAATAATGATAATACTCATTTAGAAACATTTTCTCAAGCTTGGGATAAAGCATATCAACAATACTACAAAGGAATAGAAAGAACATATCACTCTGATGTAATATTAGCAAATGAAAATGTAAGTGCATTTCAAAATTTACAAAAAGAAAAGCTAGTATTAGATAAGTGTATTAATAGAATATGTAATGAAGATGCTCATGTAATAACTGAAGATGAAGTTATTACTACAATGCAGATGATAAATTCTGGAGATGAAACATCTCGTTCATTAGCTGTTGAGATGCTTGCAAATTGTAATGTTGAGGAGTGCTTTGATAAAGTTGCTTACATGTGGACATTTGGTTATGATACAATTAGGTATGCTACAAACTGGAATACTGTAAATGTGAAAGCATTGAAAGAACGTATGCTAGATGTTACACCTCAGCAGAGTCAGATACATCAAATATACATGTATGAACATTTAATAAGGGCTCTTATAAAAGAACAATCTTTTACAGAATGGGCTTGGAATAAATTACAAGAGGATATATACAATAATGTTATTAAGAGTTATGGTTTGTCTAATAAGAACAAAGATCATGATAACGTTATAGATATAAATATTGCTGATATAAAACTATCAGATAAATATTCAAGCTGTATTGTAAAAGAAGAATCAGGTAAAGAAATCTTAGATGAGATTACTCAGCCTGATGGATTTGATGATTTACCATTTTAATTATGGGAGATCTAGGACATTTTGGAACTAACGCTAGAGAGCTTGAGCGCAAGAGTATCATAGATGAAATTCTTAAGCTTAAGGCTCTACCGTATAGTTCAAAGAGAAAACTTGAAATACAGAAACTTCAACAAAAATTAAATAATTATGACCGAAGAGGATAAAAAATACAGACAGGGTAGAAGAAAAGAGCAAGTAGAAGGCCATGCTAAAGCAGCAATGCTTGGTATAGTAGGTATAGTATTAATATTGTTTATTATAGGATTATCACAATGATAGTAGATAAACAAAAAGAAGAAGAGTTTTTTAGTAAAGACTTTAACTTCAGTTATTCATCACTGAATAGACTGCTATTTTCTCCATCTTTGTTCTACAAAGACTATATATTAAAAGAAAAAGAAATTAGGTTAGATAAGCATCTTGTAGAGGGTAGTGTAATACACTGCCTTCTATTTGAAGCTGATAAACTAAAAGAAAAGTTCAAGATTGTACCTGGTAAAACACCATCAGATAGTGTAAAGAAAGTATTATATAATATGCTACAATACACAGATGCTGTATCACTAGATAAAGTTGAGGACTTTGTTATACTTGATTCTCTTAAAGAGATTAACCTTTATCAGAGTCTCAAAAAAGATGAGCAGAGAATTGCTAAAATAAGAACATCAGATAACTCAGACTATTGGGCATTCATGATGAATGATATCAAAAATATTATTGATCTTGACACGCTTAATAAATGTAAAGATAGAGTTGAGCTACTAAATAACAATGAAGAAGTTAAAACAGCATTGGCTCAAAAACAATCAGACTTTGAACTAGATCCCATTACAACTCATGCAGAAGCATATTTGAAATGTGAACTTGCAAATTATGATTTTGGATTACATGGGTACATTGACTTTTATGAAGTAAATGATGACACAAAAGAAGTAACTATATATGATTTAAAAACTACATCAAAAAGTATCACGGATTTTAAAGATACTGTAGAGTATTATAACTATTGGTTACAGGCGGCTGTATATAGCAAGCTTGTGTTTGAAAATTTACCAGAAGAAAAGAAAGATTATACTATTAGATTTAGATTTATTGTAATAGATAGTTATGATCAAGTGTATATTTTTAATGTATCTATTGAGTCTATGTCAAGCTGGATGGATGACTTATTTAATGCTTTAGAAGCTGCAAAACACCATTTTGACACCAAAAACTTTAATTTACCTTATGAATTCTTAATAAGAAGGGTTAATTTATAGTATGAAGAGTGTTTATACAGAGTATTTTCAAAAAAGTAAGGTCTTTCTATACCCATTACTACGTTTAAAGAAAGGAATTGACTATGTTCCTGCAGAAACGTACTGTTTTTGGGATGAAATATATGACCATACTGACTATAAATTTATTTGTCTATATAAAACTAAATATAATACTAGCTTTCAAGACTTTCAAATAAAACATTTACCATTATTAAATAATAAAATGGAACATTATGATTTGGGAGAAGAACAAATTATAATATTTGACATGAAAGACTTTAGACATGACTATGATAAATTTATAGAAGGGAGATACTCTGCATTCGGTGTAGACAGTAAGATAGCTATCCTTGATTACTTTGGTGGTCAAGGAAAGATATCATCATATGTTCAATCTTTTTTAAGCCCTGATGAAGATTTACATAAATTATATTCTGAATTTTTTAATGTTGACTTTGAGCTTATACAAGAAGTACACGAGTTATGTAGTGCTCCTGATAAAATAAAAGAAACACTTTATTATTCATATCCTATGAAAATAGATTTGCATAATTTCAAAAATTCATTATCTTTGGGAAAATAATCAAATATGAGTATAGGTAAAAACATGATGCTTGTTAACTCTTCTTTTAGAGGAGCTAAGAGTTTTAATTTAATTCCTGTGAGCAAAGAAGCTCCGTATATTGAAGCCATGTTTGACCCATCATCTGGTATTCTAGCATGTATTGGTGTGAATAATAAACAATCATTCCATATGGTGCCAAGATTAAATGATGAAGGTCAACCAATGAGGCTTAAGGTTCCTAATAAAGCAACCGGTAAAACTGTTAAAGAACAAAGAGTAAGTCAACAAACCTATTCTGAGTACTATGTAGCTGAAAAAAATGATATTGAAAATTTCATAAACATTTTTGCAATCAATGCAGATACATTTGATTATAAACAGTTTATTGATGTTGATATTAAAAAAACGGAAACATCTAAAATTATATTACCAGGACAGTAGTGGGTCCAATTACTACTATCCTTAAAAAAAGAAGCCTATTGACGTAGGCTTTTTTTGGCTATAACAATTACATATGCATATGAAACATTGGGTAATGGACTATGAAACCCTATCAAACTGCTTTGTTGCAGTATTTAAACACTATAAAACTGAAGAGCAAAAGGTGTTTGTAATACATGAACTGAGAGATGATAGAGATGCTTTCATTGAGTTCTTAATACAAAATATAAATAATAGAGAGTGGCACATTTCATTCAATGGCCTTGCCTTTGATGCACAGGTCACTCATTATATAATAGATAATCATAAGGATTGGAGACACGGAACTGCTGATGAAGTTGCAAGAGCCATATATAGATATGCACAAAAAACTATAACTGCTGCAAACAACAAACAGTTTTCAGAATATCCAATATGGAAAATGGTTATAGGACAGATAGATATATTTAAAATGCATCACTGGGATAATCCTGCTAAGCGCTCTAGCTTGAAGTGGATTCAGTACAGTATGGATTGGCAAAATATTCTTGATATGCCTTTGTCTCATGAGACAGAAATAGAGACGCAAGAACAACTTGACACTATAATAGAATACTGTATAAATGATGTTGAGTCAACTAAAGAAATCTTTAATAGATCTAAATCTTTAGTAAGTTTACGTAAAACATTGACAAAAGAGTATGGTATTAATCTATTTAGCGCATCAGAACCAAGAATAAGTAAAGAACTATTTGGTTATTACTTATCTAGACTATTAAATATACCTAAAGGTGAATTAAAAAAGATGAGAACTTATAGAGAAACTATAAAGTTCAAAGATATAATATTGCCTTATGTTAATTTTAAGTCTGCTGAGTTTAATGTTCTATTAGATAGATTTAAACATGTTGAACTAGACCCATCTAACTTAAGAGGTGGTTTCAAGTACAACATAAACTATAAAGGGGTCAACACACACTTTGGTTTAGGTGGTGCACATGGTGCACGTCAACCTGGGGTGTATGAATCAGATGAAGAACATATAATTATGTCTTCAGATGTTACATCATTCTACCCGAATCTTGTAATCAAGAACAAATGGTCACCAGGACACTTCCCTGCGGATGAGTTTTGTGACCAGTATGAATGGTTCTTCAAAGAAAGAAAGAAGATACCTAAGAGTAATCCTATGAACTATGTTTATAAGATTATATTAAACTCAACATTTGGCTTGAGTAATGATATAAACAGTTTCTTTTATGATCCTGAGCTTTGTATGAAGATTACAGTAAATGGTCAACTAACGTTGATGATGCTGTATGAAATGATTATGGAAGCTATACCTGGGTCAATATCATTACTACAGAATACAGATGGTATAGAGATTAGAATACCAAGAGAACAAAAACAAAAGTATCTTGAGGTATGTGCAGAATGGGAAGAGATAACAAATCTACAACTTGAGCATGATGAGTATCAAAAGTTAGTACTTGGTGATGTAAATAATTACATTGGGTTAAACAGCTTTATACAAGTACCTATTGATACATATAGAAGCATTAAACAAAAGAGTCCACATTATCTATTTAAAGTAGATAAAGATAAATTCTACTATGCTCCTACAAAGCTCAAGGGTAGATTTGATTTTCACAACTTAATGTTGCATAAAAATAAATCTAAACTTATTATACCAAAAGCTATCTACTATTACTTTATATATGATATGTTACCAGAAGAATACTTGAATCAAAATAAAAACATCCTTGACTACTGCATAGGTGGTAAGTCAAAAGGTGATTGGCAACAAGTTTCTAGAACAATAGTTAATGGTGAATTTCATGAAGAAAAGTTACAGAAGATAAATAGATATTATATATCAAAGACCGGTGTCAAGATTATAAAAGTAAATAAGAATGACAATAGAGAAATACAATTAGAGTCCGGTAAATGGTTACAAACTATCTATAATAAGATGGAAATAGAACCTAAATGGGAAAATTATAATATCAATAAATCTTATTATCTATCTGCTATAGAGCAAGAGATAAATAATATTCTTAAGGTATCAACAAGCCAGTTGGAATTATTTTAATTATGAGTAAATACAAAGGACAGAAGTTCTTTAATGTTTGGTACATTCCGCATGATAAAATGTGGAGTGAACCAAACCCATCACTGTATAAAAAGTGGATGGGCGTTTGGGCACCCAATAAAAAGTCAGCTACAAAACAAGCTGAGGAAGACGGGTTTGTCAAATGGATTGAAGAAGAAAAACTAAATATTGAAAAATGATTAAGGTTCAAACAACAAAAACTCTAACCACAAAACCTAATAACAATAGTGCAAATTGCATAGCCCCTAATGTAATCTACGGATGCATGGGTGGCTGTGTGAACACTTATTGTTATATGGCTAGATATAACGGTAAAAGAGTATACGTAAATAAAAACGTTGATCAAATATTCAAGTCTGTTGTTGAATGGGAAAAGACATTTGTAAAAGTCCCAGACCAACAAGACCCTATATATACAATGGTAGATGTTGCTTGTAACACAGATTTAGTTCTGATGCAAAGACATATGCCAGAGCCTTTACATGATTATCTTAAGCGCTATGATGATCATCCTCAACTTAATAGTACAATGGCTACAAAGTATCCTAATCTCCTTAAACTGGATGTTAATCACTTTAATAAGAAACCCAGAGTAAGGGTAAGTCTTATGCCTCAGATATATTCTGATATACTTGAACCAAAGATGCAGAAAATATCAGGTAGAATAGTAGATATAGACCGGTTAAAAGACTTAGGATGGGAAGTCCACTGTAATTATAGTCCATTAATATTCTATCCAGGATGGAAAGAAGAGTACAATACACTATTTCGTGTAGTAAAAGAGATTGCTGGAGTTAATAAGTGTGAGGTAATAGCATTAACTAATCACAGAAACCAAATGGCTAAGGCTACACCAGAAGCTCAAGAACTAATGAGAAGATCTTCTGAAATAAAAAATCACTCAGGTGTTATGAGGTATCCAATACAACATAAAACCAGATTGTTATCAGAATTTAAGGAGATTTACAAAAAATATTTTCCATTAAACACAATAAGATATATATTTTAGTTTGTTGGCTCAGTATTTTTTATTATATTTACACTTTAAAAGTTTATAAATTATGGGATACACAAAACCAAAAGAGACTACCAGACAATATCTGGAGTCACAACCTTTACCAACACATGGTAAAAGCTATACAGTCATACCCCACGCTAGGGTAATTGACACAACACTTAAACTGTTGAATGACAGTGGATTTAGTGTAACAAAAGAGATGTACAGAGCTAATATGAATGCAAATGTAGCACAGGGTATATACCACATTACTCCTCTAGCTACATCAGATGAAAAGGTCAGTAAAGAAACTGAACTAGGGATGATGTTTGCTTGGACTAACTCATATGATAAGTCTACAAGATTTCAGTGCTCTATTGGAGGATACGTTATGGTATGCTACAATGGTACATGTAGTGGAGATCTTGCAAACTTTGCACGTAAACACACAGGTTCAGCAGACATTGATATAAATACTCAGATATCAAGCCAGATAAAAAGAGCTGAGTTAATATTTAGAAAGATTATAGATGACAGAGACTTCTTAAGAAATACAGATATGTCTATGGAAGCACAAGCAAAAATGCTTGGTATGCTTTACTGTGATTTAGAACTTCTAGATAATACACAAATGAGTATTGCTAAGTCTGAGATGGATAAGCCCTCTTTTAATTACAACTGTAATCCTGAGACGGCATGGACTTTCTATAATCATGTTACACATGCATTAAAAAAGAGTCATCCACGTACATGGTTAAAAGATACACAGAGATTTCATGATTACATTACCTCTTTACTTAAAGGTAATAATATAAACACTGAAAAAACTCCAGTATTATACAATCCTAACAATAAGATATCAGAAATGCAAATAGATGATACTGATTGGTTAGAGATACCAAATACTGTAGATGTAGATATTGTGCAGAACAGAGTGGAAAACATGCTTAGATGACATGGGAAATTGTAATTAGCGTTATAATTTTATATGTTTGTTTAAGCTTGGTCTTTTCAGACAAGTGGCACAAGTATTAGAGTTTGAAGGGGTGTAACCAGCTGGAGTAAGTCATAATTGATTATAATTAGTCCAACACCCCTTTTACTCTTTAATTTAAATAGCTTATGAAATATTTATTACTTATTGTGTTTGCAGGTATTTTTACTTGTGGGCCCAAATATGACATTAATAAAGACCCCGAGGTCTTAGATTGGTATATAGATGATAATGATACCATTATATATAGAAAAGAAGATTCTATTAGAGATGCCCGTGATAGATGGGAGTATCATAGAAGTCTTGCACATGATAGTTTATGGGAATGAAAAAAATAAAAGAATATTTATATGGCTTAGCCATGCAATCACCATTGCGTAAATGGGCCTTGTCTTTGACAGGCTGGAAGTGGTGGTTTTATCAGATAGTAGTTTGTGGTATCATATTCCTAATAATGGAATGGTTACTTAATAAAATTGGAATGACAATGTTACCTTGGAAATAATATGAATGCAAAACAAAGAAAAGAACGCCCTGTATATACAGGAGTGTTAAAGTATTTCCCTGATGCAATAATGGAGGTTGCTAAAGTTTCCTTAGCTGGGAACCAACAGCACCATCCAGATAAACCTTTGCATTGGGACAGAGCTAAAAGCACAGATGAACTTGATGCACTAGCTCGCCACCTTATAGATGCAGGTAAAATTGATGATGATGGTCAACGTCACTCAGCCAAAGTTGCCTGGAGAGCTCTAGCTAATCTACAGAAAGAGATTGAGGCTGAGAGAGATCAAACAAAAAAAGATTACAAGATTCAGCCAGGAGATGCTGGAACTGAAAGTGCTTATATAATATAATAAAAAAGGGCCCATGAAGGCCCTTCTTACAAGAGTATTAGTTATTCCGTTAATTTCTACTCTCTATCCCCAAGCTGGTGGAACCGGTGCCGGTTCTCCATCTCTTCTTGAATGTTTATTATTCATAGTTATTTATTTTAGAATGTTGATAATGCGGCTCTTTTCCATGTATTAGTTGCAGTGCACACATAAATATGTCCTGCATCTATTCTTATTTGACCTGGAGTCCCTGCTGCAGTTGCACTAGATGGCGCTGCATTTAATGCATTAAGATTAAACTCTTTAGCATTAACGGATCCTGCAGTGTCTAAAGGTAAATCTGCTTCATTATGTATAAACTGTGCTGTCCCTGTTGCTGTTCCATTATACTTATGATAGATACCTTTGTAATTTACCAATGTCTCACTATCCTTTTTATAGTTAAGGTATATCTGATATGCATCATTTATTGTAGCTGCTGCATTAAGATCTATCTCGTAGTATCCAGAATAAACATTATTAATATTATTGTCTGCATTACCTATATTAATAGTGTTATGGTGAGCAATTATGAAAGCAGTAGTATCCGTACCTGTTCCTTTTATAGAGACTTGATTACTATGACCGTATAGACTACTTACTTGTTTATTACCAACACCGTCCATCTCTGCAATATTGATCTGGCCAATAACAAAGTAGGCATTACCACTTCCCTTAAATTCACTCTTAACCTGTTGTGCAACAAGTTGAGGAAATCCACCTGAGTATGCAGTTTCAACTTCTAAACTAGCCATTCGTAAGTACTGATTCGTACCACTTGCCTGAGAACCGTGAAACTGAACTTTCTCGTTAAGTGCTATCTGGATACTGTTATCACTCGTTCTCTTTGCAAACGTAACTAATGACGTATTCTCTACTGGATTAAACTGTGCTGTTGAATCACCTATAACTCGTAATCTATTAAAGTCTGAAGCTGTCTCTAGTACATTTGCAACTGCACTCGCTAGATCTGTAACTCTAACTAACTTTGCTTCTGGATTGTGTACAGGAGTTCCTGGTCTGTTTCCTTTATCAATACCAATCGGTATATAATCTTTAGCTTTTGGTACGCCACCAGTAACAAACTGATTTTTGTTAAACATGCTGGCTAAATCTTGAAATATATTCATTTTATTATTTTTAAATTGTTTATCCTGCTGATACTTTTAATGTACCATTATCATTCCATAGTACTCCTTTTGAGACAGGGTCACTTGTAGGTAAGTCCTGCATTACTACTCTTCCGTCAGTAACTTTTAAGTTTGAAAATCTACCTTGACTTTCTATTTCATCTTGAAAGAATAACTCATATTTTCCTGATACTTGCGCTGAAGAATTTCCTGAGAATACATAATCACATCCTGCTGTATATGTCTGTCCACTATTTTGAAACTTTGCAAATGTTGTGTCTTTACCTGCCCAAAGTAAGTTAAATGGAGGTCTGCCCATTGTACTTGAAGTTAAAGTAGTATCTCTAAAATATACATATACTGTTGATGGTAATACTACATCATCCATGGCAGCATTTGGTGCACTATTTCGTGCATCAATAACTCTTAACCCTAAAGTACCATTTCCTGGTGATGATCCATTACCGTCTATCTTTATACTTACTGGTAGTCTAAGAGACTTTAAAGTTCCTATGTCAGTTGTATATATTTGCAAATTGGTGCTAAGAAAACTTGAGCCACTATAATTAGCTTTATTTATATCAGCTGTACTTGGTTCTACATTTACTCTAAGACCTGATCCTTGGCTACCTGGTATGCCCAAACCTGCATCATAACCTGAATCTACTGCTGGAGAATATTGCTCAGCATATAAATTCCAAGGTAATCCACCTTTAGTTCCTGCTGCAGCACTTTGCCTTTTAAAGAAAATATCTTGTGGACCATTATATGTTTGATTAATATCAGGTGATCCTGTTGTCTTGTTAGTAATATGAATTGATATGTTATATCTATTACCTGTGTCACTACTATCTGAACCAAAATAATCTATTGTACTATGCATGCATGATTCTGTACTTTCTAAAGTAGGACCAATTTTCATAAATCCATTTTCTACAAAGACTTGATCAGCAGCCCAGCCATC
>Ga0098042_1000015_pt1 | contig 50195 bp, 17 predicted proteins | sample 9_EtaG_FD_75066 | JGI IMG/M metagenome (GOLD analysis project Ga0098042, IMG submission 75066) | Marine viral communities from the Subarctic Pacific Ocean - 9_ETSP_OMZ_AT15188 metaG | ecosystem: Environmental > Aquatic > Marine > Oceanic | place: Pacific Ocean | collected 2015-01-10
ACAAAATAAGAGTTTATATTAGCAAATGGAACTTTTGTTTTTTGCCACTTAGGCAAGTTATCATATTGTTTTTGTGCTTGAGTTGGTGATAAAAGTTTTACATTAACACCAGGAAATAGTCTAACTAAATGTTTTACTACATGCCTTGCTCTAGTCATATCCCATGATCTAGATTTCTCAATCATATCTTTAGCAGAAAACAAAGATGAATCAACAGTAACAGCAAAAGTCTTAGGTGTCTCGTCTAGTTTTATTGAAGACTCAGGTAAATTATTTATTTCCAAATATCTTTTAAGCCTTTTGATATTAGACTTTACTAAATCATCACTAGGTCTAATAGCATCAACTCCTTGTTCTGTATTATTAATATAGTAAGAACCCTGAAAACTATGAATAATTCTTTCTCTTCTTAAATTATTTAATAATGACTCACCAAATTCTCTCTGTTTTAAATTATGTAAAGCTCTTTTTTCTTTAGCATAATTTCTTGCTTCAGTTACTGTTGGAATAGCTTCACTACCTGTAGCTTGTTGCCAGCTTTGAATTACGTTAGTTGTCATCAAATCTGTTTTATAAACTGCTAGTAAAGCTTTATACTTAACTGTATTTTTATTAGGACACTTCATTATAAATTACATCTTTTAATTTGTTCTATTAGATCTTCAGGCTTTGACCAAAAAGAATTAGGATTGTTTTCATACAAATCTATTAAATCTTCTAGAGTATTCACATTATTTTGCTCTTTAAATGCTTCTACTTGCATAGAAAATTCACCAGACTCAATATTATTATCCCAGAATTCTGTTATTTCAGGGTAACCCACTGCCGGATCTGTCTCACTTAATAAGTCTAATGTTAATTGTACACTCTCAGTTATAGGAGGTACAATATTATCATCTATGATTCCAACTTCTTCTATGCCTAACTCATCTGTTGCAGCTTGAAAATCTGCTTCTAAGCTAGCAAGCTTATTCACATCATCTATATTTACTTGCGTACCATCAGCACTTTCAATAATTATATCTTCTCCATTGTAAACTGTATTGAAAGAAGGATTACTTAAAGCCTCTTCTTGTATAGACTGCTCAATTGCAGCATCTGCAAAGTTCTTACTCATATCTAATCCCTCATCATTTTTTATTTGTGAATTAGACTTTCTTAAATCTTTAGTAAATGGTAGATCACCAAATATAAAACCTATAGCATTCTGAAGAGGTGAACCTTTTATATCTACAACTTTAGCATCTGTGTAATATTCATTAGATTTTACTAATTGTTGTGCTGTCTCTATACCTTCAATATCTTCTTCTTGTAATCTTCTATAGGTAATTGATTTTCTTTCACCAGTTGCAGGATCTGTAGCACTTAATGTTTTATATATCATAGGCATATCCTCTACCTTATCGTCTTGTTTCTTTATTGCTAATAAATCTTGAGAAGAAGCTGCAGATAAATAATTTCTAATAAATTCTCCTCCTACCATTGGTATGTTATCTAGATTCTGAGGTATAGATTGTAAGTAGTCTTCTAATACATATGGGCTCAAAGCTTGTATCAAAGAACCAGGAGCTAATTGCATAGCATCTTTTACAAAAATATATGCTATAATCTTTCTAGCATCTTTTCTTGTATCTAAGTTATTATACAATTTGTTAAATGAAGTTTGTAAATCAGACATTTGAATTCTATTTAATCTTCTCCAACTATTTGATCTTACTAAATTTATACCAGCAAAGTTCTGTTTTGCTTGTGCTGGTAAAGTAGTTATAAAGTTTTCTAAAAAGAAATTTCCAGGATCTGTTTTCTTAAGCCTTTCTACTGCACTTATAATAGTATTTAATTTATTATCTGCTGAAGGATAAATTAAATTATTATTCATGCCCTCTACAGAGAATGCATCACTATCTAATTTTTGATTTATATAATTTTGTATAGTAAAGTATGCTAATATATCTTTTCTAACTTTAGATCTTAAATTAGGATTAAACTCTAGTGCCTGTTGATTTAACTCTCCAAGCAAATTAATCTCAGATACTTTAAATTTATTAGTTCTAGTTAAGAAAACGTTTGGTAATAAATCATCATAAAGATTATCAAACATTTTACGCAACTCTCCTAAATATGTATTATTAAATATTGAAGCAAACTGTAACAATGGTAAGTCATCTCTTTGCTCTTCCAGCATGTCATTTATATCAGATTTTCTCTTGTCTAATCTTAACATGTCTTTTCCTAAACCATTATTTAAACTTAGTACACTATTTAATTTAGCAGTAAAATCACTTATCCGCATTATATTTTTAAATACACTTAAGATACCTTTCTGTTGACCGGCAGTCAAATCACTCATATTATCTACACCAGCTATTAGTATTTCTTGTGTAGGCTCTACAGCTTTTACTTTTTCAAGCTCTGCCAGCTGATCATCTACACGTCCTTTTATACCTTTAGTAGCTATATCACTATTAGCTATTTCTCTATATTGTTGTTGGATAAACTGATTATTTAATAACAATAAAGATGTATTTAATGGTACGCCTATAGCTATCATATTAGTAAGCATACGTGTAGCATGTGAGTTTAAACCCAACTTAGCAACAAAATATTCTTTAGCATTGTCAGTCATCATAGTAACCACAGAAGATATAATATCTTGTTTTCTAGCTCCATCTTTAGTTTTAGAACCCTTAAATGTACTATAGAATTCCCCATCTAAATTAAATGATTGTCTATCAAGAAGAATTCCTCTTTGTACAATAAGACTTAAATACAAGTTTGGACTTACAACAGACCCAATAGATGCACCCTTATTATTAGTGAATGCTATTGTTTGACCAGCCATGTCATCTATATTTTGTAAGTCAACTATCTCTCTTGATTTTAGAGAAGGAACAAAAGCTTCACTTGAAAGAGTTTCCCATGCTGTTTTCATAATATCTAAGTTAGCTGGACTATATGCAATCATATCACCAGATGTCATTTCCTTATTGCCTACTAACTCTCTTCTGATATCTACTATTTCATTATTTATAGGTGCATCATATGGTGCATAACCATTCTCAGCTATAAACTCATTGAATTGTTTTTTTGTTACTGGTAGACTTAATGCTTGTAAAGCACCAATTGATTCTCTACTAAACCCTGCTGTCTCAGCAGATGTATCTTCTATATCTGTTAATGAATCTTCAATTAAAGATCCTTGCAAGTTATACAGTTCTAATGCTGAGTTATATATTGTACCTACTTCTTTTACTTCTCTGTTTATATAGTTTACATAATCCTCATAGTTATTTCCATACTCTATAAACTCTTTATCTCTTACATAAAAATCTTTTCTCTGTGAATATCCAACATCAATATCAAAATCTGATCCTGCTATTTCTACTAACTCATCTGGAAACATAGCAGAAGAACCATAGAAACTAGGTAAAAAGTCAACCATTCTTACAGCCATAGCAGAATGTTTATCCTGACTAGGTATACGTACTGTAAACATATCACTTACTACTTTTGGAATTGACTCAGCAGTACCATATTGTAAATTATAAACAGACTCAAACTGTGGAGGGTATATACCTTCTGAGTATTTGTTTCCTGTTGCCTTACCATTATCATCATACTCTGGTATATTATATCTTACACGGTCAAGTATTACAATCCCTTCTTTAGGAATATCTATACCCACCAAATCTTCTGCAGTACGTGTATCAACTGGTATATTTGTTCTGTCAACCACACTTGCTCTTAAAACTTCTTGTCTTTGTGGAACACCTTTTTCATCTACACTAAATACACGTCTATAAATTTGATAACCAAATGATGATACTAATGCAAAAGAAGTACCAGGTACTTTCTCTTGAAATACATCTTGACTAAAGTATGATAAGAATAATTGCTCAAACTTAGCAATTGTATATGGGTTATTTAAATTATACTTTGGTTGATTAAACTTATCTAAACTAAAGAACTCAATTATATTTGAATTAACCTGTGATGCTTTTAATGAATTGACTGCATACTTACTAAATAAAACAGGATTAAATTTATTATTCTCATCAAATGATAAATTTTTCTTATTAAAGAACTTCATTCTTTGTCTCTGTGATATTAGATCATTATATCTTTCTATCTTTTTACTTAACCTTGGAGCTTGTTCATTAGTAATTAATGTTTTCATTTGACTCAGCTCAGTAATCTTTTTCTTATTAGAAGGATTTATTTGTTGAAGTCTCATAAATTCTGCAGATAAAGTTGTACTCTCCTGTGAGAAACCTGGTTCAGGCATATTTAATTCTTGATAAGGAATTATATCTTGCTTTAACATTTTAACTGCACTTAATGGAGCTGCAACAGAAACAGTTTCAGTATCCTCTTCTAAAGCTTCTAGTCTAACTCTTAAGTTATGTAAAGCAACTGCATTAGGTCTTGCTACAAATTGTCCATCTGCATTTTTCTTTGATGTAAGTTCAGGGGTTAGTACAAAGGCTGACATCTTTAAGAATGTTTGTCCATCAAAATAGACAAGCTTCTTAGAGTTCATCATTCCTTTTAGATCAATAAGATTTTGTATCTCATCCCATTCTAATTTCTCACCTTTTTCAATTTTGTCTAATGCTTGAGCTTGTGCATCTGATAGCATACCAAACCCATAGAAGAAATGTCTAAATGCTTTTGTAGTAATGTACATTTGTGCATCTGCATTATCAATAGGTTGATCACTTATACTTGATATGGACTGTGGCTCACTAAGAGTAATTAGATTTATTTTATCTGTTGCATGATTAATACCTTTCTGTGGATCTATAAAAGGTGTATATGCTGGTGGTCCAGCACCATTCTGTCCCTTAGCTCTTTTTGTTTTATCATTAAAATTCTTTAAAGTTTTTGCTTGATCTCCTAATAGTAACTCATTTAAAGACTTTACATTAATTGCATTACTTAGAAATATTTGTTTCAAGTTATACTCTTCATCATTTTGTCTTAGATTATATAATGCATCAATACCATTCTCAACTGCATTATCATTTAAACCAAATCTAATTCTTTTATCTATCTTTTCTCTTACATTTTCAGTGTCAATCAAACCTTTAAATAGTAAATATCTTTCACCTAATTTTCTTCTTAATTGATTTTTAAATTGTGTTACACTAAGACCAGAGTTTTTAAGTGCTTGTTCAAAAGATATAGGCTCACCTTTAGCTTGACCCTCTAACGCTACTTTTGTAGCAGGGTCTAGAAGATAATCATTATTAGCAAAAGTAAACCCTCTTGGAGTTACTTCAGAATCTTCTAGATTATATCCTTGTATACTTTGTGTTAACTCATCTGCATTTCTTTCTCTAACAATTCTATTATACTCATTTTTTACAAAATCATAGAATACATCTAAAGCTTCAGATGTTATTACATCTTTTCCTTTGACCTTTTCTATAGCTTTTATGATAGGTAATGTAGTAAGATCCCCAGTGTTTGAAGATTCTATAACTCTATTAAGTACAGGAGATAGTGCTACTTCTGTTTCTATACCAGATACCGGGTCCTTTACTAATACAAAATTACTAACGTTATCTGTAAGATAGTTTAAATTAGCTAAATAAAGATTTGTATTACTTACAATAAACTCTCCTGGAGTAAACTTACCAAAGTCTGTTGTCTTAAGTGCATTACTCCTGTTTGGATCAAGCTCAGTACTTAATTGATTTAATATTTTAGTACCAGATACTCTTGATATTTTAATCTGTTGATTATCTGCCAAAGCATTAAATGCTTGAGAGTTTAGTAAATAATTATTATTTAAGAAAGGATCCTCTTTAAGTCTATTTCTTTCCTCTACAGAATTTAATTTTTTTGTTTTAACCAAATGATAAGTAGGCTGTTGATGTGAATTTACTAAATCTCCATTAGAGTTTTTAAATACACTAGCCCCAACAGTTTCATCTAACACAGCATTATTTAGTGCTATTGTTTTAATTCTTGAAGCTGCTCCTTCAATACCTTTATCAAAAGGATCTTGACCAGCTGCAATTAAAGATTGTAAAGCTTGTAGTTGATCATATGTAATAGGTTCTAAATTAGGATAGAAACCTAATTCTGTTTCTTGATTCTTAAATTTATTAACTCTAGATTTTAATAAACTAAATCTCATATACCCTACACTCACTCTAAATCCTATTGCTTCATATAACTCTCTTGATAAATCTTTAGCTAATCTATTAACAGTTTTATTTTGAATTTTGTCATTAGCTTGACGTAGTGAGTTTTTAACTTTGGCTAAAGTTTTGAGTGCTCTAGTTTTCTTTCTAGGATCATCTTGCCACTCTTGAAGTTTATTAGTATAAGCTTCACTCCAGTTATCTACTTGTGTAGATGCATCATCTCTTTGGGATGCTGAATGAATTAGTGTGTTACCATTATCATCTCTTTGTTGGAAATACCACTCAACTCTAAAGTTAGTAAATGCTTTTATTACTTTATTAAAGAAATCAGGATTCTTAAGTTGTAAAGGTAATTCATTTATTACTTCATCTTTTTCATTTAACGGTATAATACCAGCATCTTCAAATATACTTGACACTACGGCAGCTGTATCTGGATTTGTGTCACTAAATAGTTGCATCTTTTGTATTATCTGTAAAGGATCTGTTAATCCTTGTAAAGCTTTTAATAATCCATTGTATACAATATTAGCTCTTACAGGACGTACAAAAGGTACTCCATTAGCTAGCTCTGTATTTCCAAAGTAATCAGTTGCTGGCATTGTTACAGTAGTTATATACTGTCTTAGTCTTGCACTTAAATTATCAAAACCTCCTGTCAAATAAGTTTCTTTACCAAATTGTGATACAGTTCTTAGTCCACCAAGGTCTTCTACAGAACTAAACTCCTGTCCGTCAGCCATAATTATCTCATTATTACTATTCTGTTGAGCAGACTGTAGATCTATTATATCAAGAAGATTCATCACAGAGTCTTTAATGTTATCACTAAAGTCTTCAAATGCTAAAGTTAACTTCTCTAACATCATTCTTTCTGGTGAATCCTCATTGTACTGAGAGTTCTCTTTACTATCTACATCATATAGTGTAGCAAAGTCATCTATTATTGTATCTAATTCTTCTTCTAAAATAAATTTAGGTTTTTCTGGAGTTGGTACAAAAGCAAATTTCTTTTCAATTAATATACCTGCCATAGTATCTATAATAGGTTCAGCTACAATACTTGGGATATAAAGAATACCATCCTCTTTATTCTCATATTGAGCTTCATAAGGTATTAACTTGTTTGCTTCAACAGTAACACCAAAGGCACCAGTAGTAAATTCATTTACGGCCATAGATGCTGATGAAAACTTACCAGCATCAATATTTTCAAATAATGTATTTAGTTCATTTCTTCTAAACCTATTTACTAAAGCTTTGATAATCTCAATAAGTCTATTAAAGAAAGCTTTAATTTTACTATTTGTTTTAGTACCTCTTCTATCTTGTTTAAATTGTTCAAATCTATCAGCCAAATACTCTTCAAAGTATTCTCTCTCTAATCTTTCTTTAGACATTGACTTATATGAAGGCCATGAGTTTCTTAGTTTCTGTAATTCAGATGCAAGACTTTTACCTTCTTTTCTTAGTTCAGCTAACTTCTCTTTTCTTGCTATACTTAAATACTGATCTTGTTGGGTCTTTGTTAAGAGCATTCTATATACACCATGGAATGCTTCATGATATCTAAATATATTATTAGCACCAGTATATACAGTACCTTTAACATCTAAACCTCCTGCTATATCAGTAATGTTAATCATAAAGTTACCTACACGTTCTTGATTTCCTTTAAGATTATTACCTAGATCATTGATATCACCTATAGTTATAAACTCTGGTAGATTTGTTTCCATCCAACTAGTAAAGACATTTATATCTTCTATATCTTTTGTAGTAAGTTTACTGTCAACTATCTTATTTGCACTTCTTAACTCATCTCTCTTCTTATAGAGTGCTTGTAATTTTTTGTTTTCTTTTAAAGCTTGTCTCTTTTCTTTACTTGATAATAATGCTGTCTTAGATTTTATATCTTCTTTTAATTCTTTTATCTGTTTTAGTACTGTATCTAAGGTAACAGCTTCTTCAAGTCTAGCCTCAGATTTGACTGCTTCTATTGCTAGTGTCTGTCTATTAATCTCATCTAATATAGTTTCCATAACAGCCAATCCTTGACCAACTACATTAAACATATCCTTTCCTGTAACTTCCTCTTCTGTTAATCCTTCTGTTGGACTAAATCTCTTATTGTATTCTAATGCAAATTTACCTGCAGACTCTGCAGCACTTTGGTTAGCTAAAGATCCTTCCTCAGTTAACAGCCATGCAGAAACAAGATCAGGTAAATTAGTTGGTGATAATAAATCTTTCTCCACTAATACTTCCTCTATTTCTGTAGTTGCTACTGGTTCTACAAAAGAGCTTTCTATTATTATAGGCTTATCTGCTTCAGCCTGAACATCTTTTGAATTAGCTGTAATAATTAATTTTTGTCCCTTTCTAAAATTCTGTGGATCTATAGCAGATTCTAAACCTGAAAAATAATCTGATACAGGAGCATCTTGTGCAATAGATACACCAAAGTTTTCTATGTTTAAAATAGGACTTTCATCTCTTGCTATATAAGGTGCATTAATTTTATCAATAAGCTTTTGGAATATTGCTTTTGCAGTTACTTCTACTTCACCTTTATCATCTCTACTAAAATCTTGGTTATATAAGTATTCTGTTTTACCTACTTGTGCATACTTAGCAACACCTACTATCTGAGATCCAGGTCCTTTAACTTTATCTTTTACTGATAAAGATATGCTACCAAAAGGAGTTACATCTAAAAAGAACTGTCTTCCTTTTACATCAGATTTAATAAATAGTTTCTTAGATTGTTTTTTATTAAATTCTTTTGTTATGTTTTTATCTTTGGCTACTGTCTTATTACCCTCTTTAGTAACATTAGTTTCTAAAACTTTTTGAGCTTCATTTATATATTCATTTAATATAATCTCTAAGTCTGCTGCTGGTTGAGCCTTTGGTCTAGCAGTTGCTACTGTTAGTAATCCGCTTGGCTGTCTTAGTACAACATTATATCTGTTAGTTAGCTCTTGTTGAAATTTACCATCTGCGTCTAATACACCTTGCTTAATTAATTGTTTTTCAATTGTCTCTTCTAGCTCAGTCTGATCTTCTAGATTAGTTATGATAGTAGGAATAAGACTTATTTGATCTACATCTAGTACTACAAAAGTACTTCCCCCTTTATCTAATGGTAAAGATGCTACCTCAGTAAATGTGTTTGGCTTTGTATAATTTGGGAACCCAAAAAAAGTTTGAAGCTTTAAGCTATCAGGTAACTTGCCAACTTCTATAGTTCCTTCTTGTGCATCACCTATTGCTTTTTTAACAGCAGCTTGTAAAGTTTTTGCTGTAGCAAAATTCTGCCTTACTCTTTTTAATGCATTACTTGCATCCTGATCACCCAGATATATAGTGCTAAGCATAAACTCTTCACTCATTGTTTCTGGAGAAACCACTACATCATCTTGTCTAAATTCAAATTGATTACTTGGTAGGTAAGCAAAGACACCATCAGCATTATCTGCTAGCGGAGTTATCCCAGCCTCTATTGCAGCTGCATTTAAATTTTGTAGTATTCCAGGTTCTACAATCTGTATCCCTATAGAATATTCATTACCTCTATCTAAAATATATTTATTTGGTAATTTATTTAGTTCTGTGTCTTGTCCAGGTATTTGATATGATCCAGGATTTGGATTTGGTGTACCAGGCTTAATAAATATAACTAAATTATCTACCTGCTCTGGACTTAAAGATCCTATGAAAAAGTTTAGTCTTTGATCAGCTGACTCTCTACTTTCTTGATCAGGTTGATATCTATTGTTTTGATGAGGCCATGCTCTTATTACTTCATCAGGTGGTAACTTAGCAAAGTTAGGTCCTAATGGTTCTAATTTTATTTCTTCTTGAAGTCTATATCTACCTATAAAGTCCTCTTCTCTTACTGGTCCAAATTGTTTTGCGGCTTGACTATTAGCATAAAAGTTAGCTGAGAATTGTTCTTGTGGAACTAAATATATAACAGTTGGATTAGTTTGATTACCTCTAGCATTAGTATTAACTACAAATGCATTACCTTGGTTGTCAACTACTCTTACTCCTCTACTTAATACCATACCACCAAACAAGAATGTAGTACCATCTGACCCTTCTTTCTCTAATAAATCAAATGCATCTTGTGCAGCTTGTAAAGCACTAAAAGTTCCTGAAGCATTAGTTCCTATCATCTGCTTCATTCTATCATTGATTAAATTACCGTCTTTATCTAGTAAAGCATATGTAGTAGTTTCATCTGGATTAGTTTCATCTAATACTCTTTTTTGTAAATCAACTACTAACCCTTCTTTAATAATACCTTTAGATGGTGCAGCCTTAGTTGTTTTATATATAGATATATTTACATCTAACTCTTGCAGAACATCTCTTACAGTAGGATTTGTATCTGCATCATTATTTATAAAATCTTGGAAACCAATCTCTTGATCAAGCTCTTGTTGTGAAGGAACAAATTGTACTGTATTACCATTAACATCAAATTTCTGTATACCAGCTCCCCATATTTTCTTTAGTGAATCAAACCCTTCTTTTATATTAAGGGCTTCTGGACTTTGTTTCCACTCATTAAAAGTTAAAAGAGTATCACCAAATGTATTAGCTTGATATTCTCTAAATTGTTTTTCAAATACTCTTTGTAGATTCTTTGACTGAGATGTGTCTTTTATATTTACATCTATACCAGCTGCATTAAGTGTTTCTTTTACTTCAACAGAAGATTCTTCTGCAGCAGCTTCTTCTATACCAGCCTCTTCTAAAACTTTGTTTACTGAAGTTGAGTTAACATATACTTGTATAATAGGATTAACTATTGTACTAATAATCTTCATATCCTCAACTACTGTTGGGTTTAATACACGGCCTGCATATATATAAGTCTTTAATTTATTTACATCTCCTGTCTCTAAAAATGCTCTTGCTTCTTGAGGGTCTAAGAAAATGTTTTCTTTTGCTAATTCATTTAAGAAACTATTTTGATTATTTGTAAGAATATAATCTTCTATCTGTGCTCTAAGAATGGCATTCTTATTTATACCTAACATTCTAAAATAATCTCTGGACCTAGCTATTAGGCCTTCCATCTTGTTAGGATCTAATAAATAATCTATAGTTTGATTAAACGCATAAGCATCTTGAGATAAAGTAGCATAATCAATAATCTCTTGTATAGCTTCATTTACAGCATCATTATCTACAAATGTACCTTGTTGACTAGCTAAAGCTTTTAGATAGAGTTTTATAGGTCCAGCTAAGCTTTTCTTTTTTCTTCTATCATAGAAACCTTTTTCTGTTAAGTTAGAATTATATACTTTACTTACAGCCTCTAATCTTTTCTTTCTTGTTTTTTTATCCTTTAAAGTTTTCTTATCTCTTTTTTTATCTAGATCAGATAACCCTGTTACATTTTTTAGATTAGATTGTAAAACCTCTATCTCTTGAGTTAAACGGTCTATCTCAATCTCTAAGCTTTGACTATCTAATAAAGGAGTTACATCATTAGCAGACATCTTACCAAATAATGGTGTTGAAGAAAGTTTACTAGCTATACTAGTCTTCCTTTGTAAAGCATCCTCAAAAGCTCCTTGTGTAAACATAGTAAACATTTCCATATGTTTATATGCATTCTTTAGTGCTACTTCATCATTATATTGTCTAGTACCTGGTGTAAATAATTTAGGCTCATATCTTTTCTTAAAGACATCCTTTCTTTTATCAAACATCTCTCCATACTTATTAATAAGATCTTGTTGTTTAACAAGTTTTTCTCTTATCTTCTGTGCGTTACCTTCATCAGGAAATGCTTGAACTAATTCTTCATCAGTTAATTCATTATATGCTTGAAGCTCTTCTTCTTGTAATGCAATAGTTCCATTTTGAAACTTATGAAACAGATTGGCAAAGTTGCCAAAATACATATTATTATACCAATTATACCTATCACCTGCTGTTAAAGCCTCATCTTGTGCATCTATAGTATTTTTAGAAAGAGAAGCAGCCATTTGTGTTGGGCTTAAAATTTGTTCAATAGGTGTTGACTCAGCACCGCTTTGTCCCATTGAAGATTCATTAGCTTGTTGAATAGCTGTGTTTATTACTTGTGCCTCTGCTGCTTTTTGTGAAGCATAGTCTTGTCTAGAATTTTTATTTCTTCTGCTATATAAGTAAGGCATCCCTTGGAAAAGAACCTGTTGATATGGACCCGCAAGTACACTCATTAAAAATCCTGACATAAATGTTTCAAAACCTTGCTCACTAAATTGATCTTTGATACCTTCCATGGCAAAGCTACCATATACTGGTTTTATAGCTGCTCCCGGTTCTTTTAATAAAGCACCATAATATCCCTCATTAGTTGCAGCTATTGCTTCTTGTGATACTTCTTGCAAACCTTCTGCTATACCACCTGCTCCATATCTTAACATAGCTCCTGCAAAAACACGTGGGGCACCTCTAAGTCCAGCAACTTTAAGTCTTTGACCTAACGCACCAAGCATATATTTACTTTGTTGTTTATAAATACCTTTTAATGCTTTACCTGATAATGGATCTACCAAAGGATTTGTTCTAAAAAGTTTTTCTACAACTCTCTTAGATGGTCCATTTCTCCAACCACGTAAAGCTCCACGTAGGAATAATTTGTTAGAGAAATATATGATAGCTGTATTTTGCATCTGACTTCTAAAAGCAGCTTGTCTTGATTTCTGATCTATATCTGCTAATTGTTGTGCTGTAACTTGTTCACCAGGTTGAATTCTATTTAGATATCTTAGTTGATTAGCTCTTACTCTATTTTCAACCATACCTGCTTCAAGTTTACCTTCTGCTAATGCTAAGTTAACTTGTCTAAAGTCTCTATATGCTGCACCAAATAAATTATTACTCTTAGAAATATTAAATAAATTTTGTGCTGCGTTTCCTGTTGTTTGCCATTCTGATATAGCACGTGTTACCTCAGGAGCAAATATTTTACCTACTGCTTGAGCAGTTCCATTAAAAAGCTGTCTTGCATTTTTTACATCATTCAATGTTCTAGCCATAGCCATTCCAGCACTAGCATATCTTTTAACATCAAATAAATTAGCTATTTGTCGTCCTGCTCTAAATAAGTTTCTACCTGTACCAGCTATAAAAGCACCAACCCCTCCTGGAGCTCCTACTCCACTACTAGTAAGTGCAGCTGATCCTGCTGCTAATATTAATTCTTCTATTGCTATAGATGTAATTATACCTGCTGTATAACCAAAGCTTAATCCTACATTTGTTACTGTACCAAAAGCACCACCTCTACTAGTAGATCCTATTCTCATGGCTTCCTCCATATTAAATGCACCATCTAGATCAGGTTGATCTATATATCCATCACCATCAAACATATCTCCTATGGCATTCCAAGATGCAGTAAGACCTGTTCCAAACTGTTTTCCAAATTGACCAAAGGCTCTTGTTAAATCATCTAATTTACTGCTATTAGCATTATAGTAACTTTCATTATCAGCATAAGGCTTGAAACCTAGTTCACTATAACTAGGATGGTTATATTGCCTATCAAAATTCATATTGACAATATTACCATAGACAGGATTCTTAATATCTTGAGAATATTTTGTTGGAGTTTGTGCTGCTAGAACTAATTGGTCTGCTAAAGATAAATCAGATGTTTCACTTTTACCACCTGGATTAAAACCTACATCTGCTAAACCTGGATCCGGTGCTTGCAAGTTTGCAAATACATCAGGCCCAAACTTAAACATATCACTTTTATATCTCTGAACAGATAATAACCCTGCTGGATCAGCCATTTTAAGATAGTCTTCTCCATACTGTCTTGTGTCAAACAAATCTTTAGCCGTTACATACGGTTGAGTTATATTTGCAACACTGCCAGGGACTTTCTCTTCAGATAATTTTTCTGATAAAGGTGTATTATTTTGTTCCATACTGCTATTTTAACTATTGGTTTTCTACTGTATTTAGCTGACCTTCTCTATTAGATTTAGCTATTTGGCTTTCATTTGTATACTTTTGATAATTTCTTGCGTACTGTTGATCAACCGCAATTAATACATTATCTAATTGCATATCTAAATCAGATACTATTTTTGTCTTTGGTACTATCTGTTCTGAGAATCCATTTGGAAATTGAGATAGATCAGACCTATAAGTACGTAATACTCCTTCCATATAGTAATCCTGACCAACTTTAGTAAATTGAAAATCTGCATTTGAGTAACCTTGTGGAAACCATGGAGAAGGATGCTGTGAAGGTAATCTATATATACCACCTTCAGCTCTATTAATTCTTTGCTGCAATGTAGCAGATCTATCTGTATTTGTAAATCTTAATGGATTTGATTGTATAGTTTGATTTCTTGGAAATATATATGTAAAACCATTTGATAGTATCTTTTTTATATCTGCTTGTTCTACACCACTTGGATAATTTTTATTATCTCTAAGTATCATTTTTTCAAAATCATCATCAAAACTTGAAAACTGATATGCTGCATATGGTTGCTGTGTAGTATTATCTTCATCATCTATTACCTCAGGTCCCCATGTTGGGAAGAAAGATGCATTAAAAGTTGCCTTACTATTTTTACCCAAAGATTTTCTTTCTGTTATTATCTGATCCCATATATATTTAGCCGCTCTATTTTCAGTTTCTCTAAAATCTATACCTTCTGGTTGCATATCTGCAATATTGTCAACATCTGCAAGAGTATATCCAATCCAGCCGTTTCCTCCTTCTACTGCTGCATTACTCTTATATATTTGTCCTAACATAACACCAACAAATTTGTCTTCCTCACTACCTGCTTTAGGTAATAGCTTTGTATTAACACTAGTAACAGCATTAAATGCAATGTTAGAACCTGGATCTGATGGATTAATACCTCTTGAGTTATTAAAGTATGTTCTTGATGGAGTTTTACTAGTTAATTCATTAACCTTTTTATAGTAGTGATCATATATTTTATCAACTACAGTACTTAATTTATCTTCATCTATTTCTTCTGATACTATTGTTTCTCTTGCTTTATTCAAAAATTCAGAATCCCCATAAACAACTGGACTTTCTGAAAGCATCAGAGCAGCTCCAAACTTCTTAGCACTAATATCATTTATAAAGTTAGTATTATTTAAGAAACCATATAATGCTGGTGCAGAAGCTGGGTCTATATCACCGTTCTGTAACATAGTAAGCATATTGTTATAATATTCATTTTTACTTAACATATAACCAGTTTCCTGATCAATAGGAGGTAGGAAGCCTACTTCATATAAAGCTCTAATGTCTTGTTCATCCTTGCTTAAATAGTCAGTATTATTAGGATCATTTGCTGCTACAGCTTCAGAGTTTTTGATTTCCATAGCACTTGTAATCTTATTAACTTTATTAGCCTTATCTTCTTCAGAAATCTTGACGTTATTTATATAATCATTATATCTTACATAAACTCCAGATGCTTGCTCCTTATTTCCTGATGTAAACAATTGATTATAGATTTTTTGGAAATCAGGAGTAAGTGAAATACCTGGGTTTTGTAGATGGGCATTATAATCTTCTTTATAATATGATGCTGCATCTCCAAAGATTGTAGCAATAGCCTCCTCATTTTCAAATGCATCTGTATCTACACCATCTACTTGTATTTTTCTATTTAAAAAACTTTGAATTTCTTCTAAATTTCCTTCATAGTATTCTTGCTTCTGTCCACTTTCATCAACGTGTGGTGCTGGAATTTTATATATACCTTTTTGTTTATCTACTAAATATCTATCACCTGCATTAAATACCATATCAGGTATCATAGCTGCCATATCAGCATCTAATGCAATACCATCCCTTTTTATTTGTAATTGATCAATTTTTATAGGATCATTCTTATATTGTAGTTGTCCTTCACTATCAACAAAGAAAGCATTAGACTCACCATAATCTGATGTAGTTCCATCTAACAATTTTGCTGTTAAACTATTTGCTAAATTTTGTTTAAATACTTCAAGATCTTTTTCTCTTTTATATTTATCTTCTTGCAACGTCATTTGAGACTTGTGTCTAGCTGATATTGCTCTTAGCTCTAAATCACTCTTATACTTGTTCAAGGAGTATTCATTAACTTCTTGTTCAATCTTCATACCTCTCATAGAAAATTGTCTAGCAGCCTCACGCATATCTTGATCCATATTATAGTTAGCTAATAATGCAGACGCTTTATTATATAATGCAGTTGGATCAGGATCTGGACTTTCAGAAAATTGTTTTTGATTAAAAATTCTATCAAGCTGTAGTTGTATTTGTTGAGCCTGTGTTTCAGCCGTATTAGCTGCTTCTTCATCTAAACTACCAGGTACAATACCATGCGTCTGTGCATAGTTTTGCCAATTGATATTTATTTGATTTGCAAGCCTAGCTTCATATTCTGCTTGACCTTGTATCTCAGCATTTAATGCATCTATTCTACCAATAGTTTCAGCAGCCCATAGCTCTAGTCCTTGATTTTCTGTTGATACTCTACCAGCTTCTAAAGCTTCCATAGCAAAATTATTTGCTTGGACGTATGATTTAGCATTATAATATTTTTGCACTCTAGGATCATTGTATAAAGAGTTCATAATTTGCATATATGCTTCACCTTCTACTAGTGCACCATTTGTTTGTGTAATTATAAAATCATTATTTGCTTTTAATATAGGTTGACCATTCTTATCTAGCTTTCCTGTCTCAACCATATTAGGAACAGGTTGGGTAATAGTAAGTGCAGGATCTAACTCAGATAAAAATTTTTGTGCATTTCTAACCAAATCTGCATCAAATACCAACTCTGGTAAAGGTTGATCTAAGATTTCTGTACGTGATGCATTTTCCATTTTTCTTTTATCAATAGCTAGCTTCTGTAAACTTACATCAGGATCTACCTTCTGTCTTACTGACTCTTGACTACTACCTGCTAGTGTGTTATATTTTTTAATTGCATCATTAAATTTACCAGTCCACACCATATCATATACAACAGTATCATCTGAAAAAAATGGAGCAAACACTGACTTAGCTTGCTGTACATTTTGCTCTAAAGACAAATCCATACCTGCTATTAATTCTAATTGAGGTCCTATTTTTTCTGTATATTGTCTTTGGTATTCTTGACTATTAGGATTAGTAAGATCAGAATATACTACTCTATTGTATAAATCATTTTGTGCTTTCCAGTTAGAATCATAAATGTTTTGACGTGCATCAAGTGTTGCTGTCAAAAATTTATAGTCTGGAGTAAATGGTTTAATCTCCGGATAAAAATTCTTATGTCCTTTTATATATGTTGCCATAGTTCAAAATTAATATAATTAAATTTAAATTCCCATTTTCCCAGAATAAAACGGGTATGCAAATTTCTTAAGTTCTGTATTACCCCTTTTACCTTTTACAGTACTGTTAGGTGGATTGTTAGGTATCACGCTTGGAGCACCTGGATATGTTTGATATGGGTTTTTCATATCATTAGGGTCTTCTTGATTGTTTTGTTGACTACCTACAATAAATTCTAATAAATTAGTATCTACTACACCATCTTTATTATATATCTCATTTTCATTCATCCAGTTATATGTATCTATAATTGCATCCCTTCTTCTTTCTGCAGGACTTGTTTGATCAGTTTGCATGTTAGGATTAGTTATACCAGAAAAAACTCCCTTACCTGATTGAGTAGGATCTACTCTATACTGTGGTGGTCTTGCCATATTTAAATTAAAGGTGTTAGCTTGATTAGTAAGTAGATTATTCATTAGCTCAGTACTCTTTAATGTATCCCAGTTTTTAAAATCTGTAAATCTTTGTAAAGCTAAGTTAGTTCCTTCATCTTGATCCATTCTTAACTTTACATTTTGTAGATTATTTTCCATATCTAATCTAGCTTGCATTGGAGCTATTTGGTTTACAATACCAACATTATTAGTATTCGTAGTATTAATAGCATTTTCACTAAGCTCAACAGCTTTACCTATATCTGCACCAGCTACACCTGACTTACCAGCAAAAGCACCAAGTTGTTGCAACTTAGTATTTAAAGCTGCATTGATGTTATTTACTTTACCAGTATAATCATCTAGTACATAATCTATTTTTTGTCTTGGTATCTTTGGATTTACCGGTAGAATTAATGGATTATCTAATTGATTTTGTGCATTGATTGCTAATACATCTTGTAACCATGGTTCTGGTTGTGGTGGAAGTGAAGGTATTACTGGTTTAGGATCTTCACCCTTTTCGTCTAATACCTCAGCTGTTATCTCATTTGAACCAGGCTGATTTAAAAATCTTCTATCTCTATTAAATGTATGTAATCCTAATACACCATCAAACTTTTCTCCTTGTCTTGTCCCTGGGAATAACTCTCTTTTTGGTAATCCATATTTTTCATTAAAGGTATCATCAATAAGTTGCATGTTCTTTTGTACTTGCAACCATTGCTTATGATACCTTGAGTTTGGATCTTTATCTAACTTTAAACCCCATTCAAAATCTTCTATTGGTGGTATAGTTACTGTCTCACCATTAGCACCTTCAAATGTTCCACCTTTCCATGCTTCTCCCCATCTTAGTTCAAAATCTTCTCTATACACATCAGGCATAAGATCAGCTCCTGCACTATTAATTCCTGCTTTTGGTTGTTTTGGATCTCTTTTTCTACCAGCTAAAATACCTGCTCTAAATGAAACATTAGGGTATTCTTCTACAATACCTAATATTTTCTTTTCATCTGGTTTTAATATATCTATAGCTTTACTCTCATCTCCCTGTACTGTTTTTACCTCACTATCTAAAATCTCTACTCTTGGTGGTAAGTTTAGTTTATTAGGTACTTCTTCAAGTAATTTATAAGTAGTCTTTCTTTCAATATTATCATACTGTGGAATAATCTCTATAACATACCCTCTATCTATAGCATCTTGAAATGCTTGATATTGTGGATGGCCTTTTGGTAATGGATTTTTACGTTTACTATTATTGTTGTTTTCTATAGCTGGTGTATCATCAGTACTAGTAACATCCTCCTCAACGGTAACTTTATACATATCATCTACAGGTTGTCCACTATTAAATCTTATTGCTAAACCTCTAGCTTGAGCTTTTGTCAAAGGAGGTGTCCCATCATCAAACTCCCATTTCTTAGTATCTTCATTCCATATAGGATCTTTAACATCATTAGGCCATGCTATACCTTGCTCTTTAGCATAGCTGCTTGCTGTCTGACCACCTCTTTGAGCCATCATATCTTGTTGCATTTGTTGATTAGCCATAGCTAATTGTTGTTCACTAGCAACAGTAGGTTGCGGTGCATTAGTAGCACCAACCGGAGAGTACTCTATAAATTGATCTGGTTGTGGTGGTTGTGTCTGTTCAGCTTGTTGTATCATATTTTGTAAAGCTATAATTGCTTGTTGTTGTTCAGGCGGTAAGCTTTCCAATAAATTTAATTGTGCTTGCTTTTTAGATATCTCTTCTACCTTTGCAGTAAAGTCTATAGGATCAACACCTTGACTTTGTAAATATGGATATGATGCTAAAGGTACACCATCTTCAAATTTCTTTTTAAGTTCTTGTCCATAAGCTAATTTAGACAAACTATTCATGTTTTTCTTTAACATGAGTTCTGCACTTAATGTAGATATATCATCTGCATATTGATCATTGATTGCTCCAAGATAAGGATTTAAAGGATATTTTTTTGATATTTGTGCTGGTGTCTTTCTTTTACCTGACTCAATACCAAACTCAGCCATCTCATCTTTGTTAAACTTTAATGCTGATGTGTCAGAATAGATAAAAGATTGCTCTGGTAAAAACATAGGTACGCCACCACTAGAGTGTCTTGGACCTTTAATATCATATAAACCAAATTGTCCATTGTCATTTAAATCTGCTAGTACAGTCTCTCCACCTTCTGCTTCTACATTTGCATCTTCTCTTGGTACTCTGCTCAAACTATATCTAACATCATTATCTAAGTTATTATTAAAATTAGTTTGACCATAATATTCTTGTGGTGTTGTAACTAAACCATAATCCATTTGATCACCAGTAGTACCACCATACTCTTTCTTAGCAACTTTCTGTACTTTACCATCAACTAACTCAAAGCCTTCTGGCAATTTATTTATTTTTACTTTAGCCATAATTATAATATTTCAATGTCAGCACCAGCTGCTATTAATTGTGTAATCATATCTTGATCAAGATCTACAACTTGACCACCTCTTTGTTTTTTATCTTGTTCAGCTATTGCTGCTTTTATAACTCTATCTCTATTAGCAAGGTAAGCAGCTTCTCCTTTTTCACCACCTTCTCTAGAAAATCTTTGACTAGGTTGTTGGAAAAAATTATCATAACCAGGTATTCTGCTTTTAGCACCACGGAACTGTCCTGTCAGAGCATTCCAATTACCTAATAAACTACCATCATCAGTCAATGTAGAAAATAAATTATCTGCAAAAAGATTTTCAGCTCTATCTCTTCCTGCTTTATATGCTTCAATCTCATCACTAATAGCGTTTCCTGCACTAGATAACTTTACAATTCCATCAGATATTGCAGCAAACTGTTTCATAGCTGGACTATCCATAGCCATATCAATAGTTCCTCCTATAGGATTTGTAGGTTTAACTTCAGGAAAATTTATTCTTGAATATAATTCTTCTAAAGAAGGACCAGCATTAACTACTACTTCATCTAACTCTTCAACATCTACATCAAAAGGATCTGATCCTTGTGTTCCTGCAATTAAACTGTCCATAAAACTTTGATCATCCTGTTGTTGAGGTGTAGGTCCTAAATCTGGAAACCTTTGTTGTAATTGTAGATCAGCTATATTTTGTGTGTCTCTCATATAATCTGTTTGACCTGAAAACTGTCTTAGGTAATCCTCAAAACTTGGAATACCTCTTTGTGCCTTTGGTAATGGACCTCCTTCTTTAAATACTAACGGAAAACCTGTAGTTATCATTTCATATTCTTCTTCATTCAAACCTAATGGATTCTTATCAGCATTTTCTAGTATCTCTTTAAGATTAACTTGCTTCCCTTCTAACTTTCTTCTAGCTTCTGCCTCTCTTATATCTGCTTCCAGTTCTGCTTCATCTCTTTCTTGTAATTTTTGTGTATAAGCTGCTCTATAATAGTCTGCTAATGCTTTAATGTTTTCGTCAGAATCATCTACCTCTACTTTATAATCATAATAAAGTGGTTTATTCATTTCAAAAAGATCTCTTTTTGCTGCAGTATCACGGAATACTCCTCTCTTTAATCCTGTTCTTGTATCCATTTGACTACCAAATAAATCTCCATAGACATTTAAACCTGTCATTACTGCATTACCTATAGCAGTTCCTGCTCCACCAAACATTCCTGCTATTATAGCATTCTGATCATATGAATTTGGATTATAACCTCCACCATAATAAGTAGGATGGTCTTTTAAAAATTGTTGTGAAAAATCTAAATCACCACCTTCTTCTCTTTTCATTATCTTATCTTGTACATAATCAGGTAATGCACGGAATCCTTCATTGTCTGGTTCACCACCTTCTTCTTTTGGTATAAGTCTCGCTAAATTATCTGAAGTACTACCTAGAAACTTTGCTAGTTTAGGTATTGCGTTTTTACCAAATTTTTGTATCAGATTTTTTGCAATACCTCCACCAATAAATGTAGTAGGATCTGTTATCATATCAACTCCCAAACCACCCCAAAAATTATCTACACCCAATGTTTCTGAAACTGGTGTTTGTGCCTTAGTTTCATCTAAAATTGTAGTGTTATATAGATCTGGAACTATATCTTTAAGATTAAATTTACCATCACCTAAACCACCTTCATCTCCTACACCTGGTATACCTGATATACCTTCTATACTTTCTCTAATTAATGCAGGAGCCATACCCAAAGCTTGTAAGGCATTATCTGCTATATACAAAGGATTTTGATTGTTTTTTAAATGTTTCACAAGAAGACTATCATCTTCATTTACAAAAGAAAATGTATGAGGAGTTATAATGTCCATAGTAGTCTCAGCAATCTTTTGCAGAGGTGTTTTTTCTGTTTCACCACCCGGTTGAAATACACCTCTACCTTTTAGTATATCTGCTTGAGTTACTTTACCATCTCCTGTAAGATCTGGAAAAGTTTCTCCTCCTTCTTCTTTTTTAAACTTAGCAGCATTACGTGCAAAGTTTGCCATCTTTACTATAGAAGGTGGATACTTATCTTTATTAGCTAATACTTTACGTGCAGCTTCTTGGACTCCCATACCTCTTGACTTAGCCCACTTTGTAAATTTACCTCTATTCTCTGGTTTGATTTCTATACCTGACTTTCCAATAATATCAGTCTCAACACCTTCTAAAAAATCTGTAGGCATTTTTTCAAGCTCTTCATTTCTAGCTAGTAGTTGTGGATTAGCATTTACCTCTGATGCAGTAGATGGTGGTGCAGGTTGCATTCTTTCTTGTACTTGTTCAAACACAGAAAAAATATCTTGTTCTTGCATACCACCCATCATAAGTGCCTGACTTATAAGCTGTTGATCATTTCCTTGTTCTGTCAAACTAACAACAACATCAATAATATCTTGACCACCTTGGACAGACATTTGAATTTGTTCAGTCATTTGCATAACAACAGGATCAACCTGTGGCTCATTTCTCATGCCTGGCTCTGTTGGAATCATTTGACCACCTTGCTGTTTTACACTTATTTTGTTTAAATTCACTTTGCTCATATTATATTATTAATATACAAATAATTAAGGAGATTCACTAATATTTAAGGTTTAAGAATTACCTGCTAGGTAAGTCATAATATAATTAGGAACACTCATTCCTTTTTCCTTTGCATCTTTTAAATGTATTCTATTTAACTTATCATATACTTTTTCACTTCTTTCATCAGAAACCTTTCCATTAATGTAGTCTTCATAAGTTTTAAGTATTTTGCTTTCACCACCTAAACGTTTTATGTTGCTGTTAAAGTAAAGATCTCTTATTAATTTATACTTATCATTAGTTAAAGCATCTTGGATATTCTCTTGGACACGTGGTCTTTTTTCAGTATTTTCTCCCTTCAATATCATCTTAATATATTTACTAGTCTCATCAGGTAAGTCATCTAACCACTCAAATGAATTATAGATATCTTTTCCATCTTCTCTAAACTTAGTAAAATACCCTCTAGCTTTCTTAGGCCCTAAGCTATACCCTGCTAGAGTTTTTGCCAATCTTACTTCATCTAATTGATTTGGTTTATCAACCCATTCAGAATTATATATCCTATTCATATACCAGTTCTGAACATTGTAATTATCTTGAGGATTAAATGGATCTAATTCAGAAACTTTATTAGCTTTTTTATAATCTTCTATAACATCTTTCCCAATCTGCCCTAATCCCATATAACCTAGATTGTTTTTTATAGATGGGTCTAACCTTGATTCTACATATGCTTGAGTAAATAATAAGTTAGGAGTAATCCCAGAAGTTGATTGTGCTGGCATTGTTGGTTCAGGTGTAGGATAAATAAAAGGAGGCGGGTATGCTGGAGGTTTAAACTGAGTTCTATAGTATTCCCAATCTTCTTGTGTAAAAGGAAGCTGAAATTCTCCTTCTTCTCCACCTAATTGTTGTTCAGGTAAATAGCCATCTTCAAAGCCCTCCATAGACAATCCAATTCCTATTGGTATTGTTGCATATGTTTTATTTAAAATATCTTTTATTACCTTTCTTACATTAGGTTGAGTTATATTTGCTGTTTCTTTTGCTCCTGGTATTAAGTACTGACCCTCACCTAAAAACTGTCTTGCATCTAGATTACCAAAAAGATGTTGTACGTCAGCATATGCACCTTTACCTGCAAAATCTTTACCTGATTCTTTGGACCAGTTGGTTATTGCATCTGTTAATTTTTTAACTTGTTCATCTGTTACGTTACCACCTGGTTTTAAACCTGCATTTTTTTCTAACCATCCTAGTGCTTTTCTAAGTCTAACTTGTTGCTCAAAAGGTTGTGATATATTTTTCATAAGTTTATTATACTTAGAAGCTCCCTCTGTACCAGCAACTTTAAATACAGGATGTCTATATAAGTCACTTCCTTGCCTTGATGCTGAACTAAACATATGTTCTATTTCATGTTCAAGAGTTCCTAAGACATTATCCTTAGTAAGATATGGATTCCTTGGATCTATAGTAATTTTACCTTTAGTATATAATCCACCAGCAGTATCATCTAGTTTATTAAAATCAATAACAGAAGTTTCAAACTCTTTTATATAATTATCAATATAACCAAGTATTTCATCTTTGCTACGTCCAGTAGCTTCCATATTATTTTTTATAAACTTATCAGTAAGTAATCTTTTTCTAGTTTTTGTAGCTATATCTGAAATTTCTTGTTGTGTAGGTATAAGATGTTTGTAATCAATCTCATCAAATTGACCATCTACAACTCTTATGAATTGTTTAGATTCAATGCCGGGTAAAGTTTTAAATTCAAAATTATCTGCATCTTTAGAAAATCTTTTAAGAACATTATCTAGCTCTTGTGATCCTTTTTTAATAAGCTTGGTTAGTATCCCACGTTGAGCTTTTGGTAAAGGTCCTCCAAATTGTCTCATCCAAGGATCATTTTTAAGTTTACTTTTTAGTATTTGTTTAGACATATCCCATCCTTGTTCTGCTGCTATTCTATCTAAGTTACCAGCTATGTCTCTAAATGATTTACTATCATACCAATTTTCAAATCCAATATCTTTAATAAACCAATTTTCAACTTTTCCACGTCCTGGCCAATCTAATATAGTTGCATGACCTGCATAGGGTTGCCAAAGACCCTCTGTACCTTTACCTGCTAAGTCAGTAGATTTATAGAACATTTGACTCTTCCCATCTGGTAATGGAACATTAACAATAGTTCTACCACCTTGATTACCTAAGTACTGTATATTCTCACCTACTAAATCTTTTATCTGAAACCCTACCTCATCAGCATACTTTCCTTGTGCTTTTAACATATCTAAAGCATTTACTATGACATCATCAGTTGGTGTATTTGTAGTACCATAGTGTGTGGGGTATGGTAATTTTTTTACAGGTAGCATTTGATACAAAGCTTTTTGTTTAGTAGCTGCTGGTGCAGCCTTTACTACATCATCTGTTTTACCCATTAAATCATCTATGTACCTTATAATCTTTGGACCAGCTTTCTTTAAAAGATTTCTAAGCAAACCCCTTTGTGCTTTAGGTAGTTCCGTACCATACCTTGCATATATAAACTTATCTGCTTCCTTATTAAAATCAGATTCTTGATAAGATATAGTATTTAAAAGTTGTAAAATCTCATCATCAGTATATACTTTTTGTAAGTCTCTGTATTGATCACTTCTTTTCATACTTTCTTGCATCTCTGGTGTTACCGGTGAATTAAAAATACTTGGTAATCCTTTATCATTCTTACCACCAGCTGAATCTGTTTCATAAAAATATCTAATAGCATTAAGTCTTGCTCTTACCTCTGTAGGACTTCCATAATATCTTAAGTCTTTTATTTCATCTCTACTAAGGTCATAATTCTTTTTATCTTTAATACTACTCTTAGTTAGGTTTTCTATAAACTTAACATCTGATAAAGGCATATTCAACTTATTCATACCACCATACTTACCTCCAAAGTCTTGAGCGTGTGATAGCTCATGTAGTAATACATCTTTAGGTTCTTTACCTAGTAAATGTCCAAAACGGTCTAGGTAATCTTCATTCATTTGTATTCTATGTGGTCCTCTGTTATATCTACCAGAAAAATCACCAGTACCTATTTCAATGTCAACATCATCTAAGAATGTATCTCTCTTAAATGTTCTATCATCTATAAGCTTTTGATTACCTTTAAAACTATTACTTAACATTTGTTGACCCATAGGAGAGTATAACCACTCCTTTAAAAAATCTTTCTGTTCTTCACCAGATAAATCTATATCTCCACCTGTTTGTTTTATTCCTCTATCATATCTCTTTTGTTTTTCTCTTTGAAGCTCTAAATAATCTTCTAGATTATCTTCTCTTACAAGTGCATCACTATATGAACTTGAACCATCAGCATCCTTAAGAAATGTAAACTCAGGATAAGTATCAGCATTTACACGTACATAATTAAATCTATCATATATATCTTGTGGTTTACCAATGCCCATTGACATGTCACCAACTTGAGAAGGAAAAGGATTTAAATCAAACTTATCATATGCAGATAAATATATATTATCATCTTCATTTAAACCTATACCTCTTGTGTAATCACCAACTACCATGTCTCTATCTATAACTTTATTATATTTGGGAGACAAAGCATTAACTATATCTTTATTAGGTAAACCTTCATATTCTTGTATATCTATTATTGTAGGAAATTGATTTGGTCCATATACATTATCTTGATACTCTTTTGGAATAGAAAGATATTTATCTGCTTTATTATCTCCTTTTGATGGTCTATATTGGCTTTCACTCAATTGATATTTACCTACTTGATCTTGATCTAAGTATAGTCTAAATAAATTTTGTTCTAAATTCTTATTAGCTTCAGCCAACTTATCATTTATATATGCATCATCACTATTGCCTTCTTTACTATCCCAGTCTATTTCTGTACTTACGTCTGGCTCAACTCCTCCTAAAACACCAACATAAAATAATCTTCTAAGAATAGCTGGTAAAGAGTCATCACCATACATACCATCTCTAGTAAGTCCAGTATATCCTCTATTAGCATTAAAACCGTCTGCTAAATTTTTTTTAATCTTATCAAAAGCACCCATCTTATCAAACAAACCTAATTGTGCTTTAGGTAATGTTTTAATCTTACCGTTCTCAGTTCTAGCATATCTGTTCTTTTCATTTTCCATGCTAGGAATGAGTGTGCCTGAATAAGTTTTACCTTTCCATTGCCAGCTAACTGATCCGCCTTTTTCCATTTTTTTCCATGAACCTTCTCCAAACTTAATAGCAGACTCTTTATCATCACCAAAGTTTATAACTTCACCTCTTTTTAGTGCTTCATTATAGATCTTCATCCAATCTTTTTCACCAGACATATCTATCCACTTGCCATCTTCATTTTGAAACAAAGAAGGGAATGCCACCCAAGTGCCATCTTCAAGTTGTTCAGCCTTCATAAGATGTGTAGACTCCCTACCATCAGCATTTTTTCTAACACCTATTCTTTTTGGTATTTCTATACCACCTTGTGCCATCATAGTATCATCTTGCTCCATAGTGTCTATAGCAGCAACACTATTCATTAATTCTATAAGAGCTTCATCTGATTTTATGTTATCCATCAAATCTTGAAAGCGTGCATTATATTTTATTCTATCATTCTTCTTTGCCTTATCCAAATCTTGTTGTGTAAACTTATCTTTCTTAGCATCATATATACCTTGATCATCTAAAAGATAACGCAGCTCTTGTATTCTTGCTACTATCTCCGTTGGTTTTGTATAATAGTAATCTTCTTTAGGTAGATTTAATACATTATCTTTTGTAGAAGAAGATATAAGATCTTTTGTAGACTGAGGCATTCTATTACCAACTTCATCAGCTACGTGTTGCCACTCATGTATTGGTGTAGTATTATAAGCATAGGGAGGGTTATCAGGTGTAAGTGCAGAATACTCTGGTCTTAACATCATCATGTCAGGAAAATTTTCTGGATCTACAAATCCCTGAACGTCTCCTCTACTTTCTGAATATTTACTAGACTCAGGTAAAAAACCTACACGTGTTTGCATTACATTTTGTAATCTAGTTTTTGCTTCTTCTGCTATTTGTTCATCACTGTAATCTGGAAACTCTATCTTGAGTCTTTCTGCATACATAGGTGAGTTCATATATTCTTTTAAGAATGCATATTGCTTTACTCCTTCTTCATTTACACCACCACCTTCTTGTGCAAAACGTTTATTTCTTTTCTTGTCATATTCAAAGTTTCTTAACTGTCTAGTTAAACCTCCACCTCTTTCTTTTTTACCAAGAATATAATCTGTAATATCCTCTTCCATAATTTTATGTGCCTCATGTTCAAGATGGCCTTCTGTATAATATGTGTCAGACTGTGCTCTATCAAAATCTCTTTTGGTCAATTCTGATAAGGGTTTATCTTTAGGTAGATTTTCTAAAATCTGTCTACCAATTTTAGTATTAAATGAGAAAGTACCTTCTTTATTCCATTGTTGACCATGCGGAATTTCTTTTACAGCATACTCAAATATTTTTCTATCACTAAGATCATCAAAATCTTCTCCAAAGTAAATAGTGTTAGTAGGTGCAAAAGAATTAAAAAACGGTCTACCTTCAGTAATGCTTTCTAAAGAAGGACCTTGTGCACCATACTTTGAAAGATCAAACAATGGTTCATCAGGAGCCAAACCTCTAAAATTTGGTTGTCCTGATTTATTCCATTCTTCTATGAATCTATCATATCCACCTGGTGTATCTTTTAAATAATTTTTTATTCTATCTAATGCAATCTTAGTTTGTTCATCTTCTGTTTCTCCATAGTAGTCTGTTGTGTATCTTACACCGTCATATATAAATCTTTTACCTGGTCCTAGATCAGCACGTGCCTGTGCAAATGCTTCATCTTTATCTTTAGCTTTATTAAATACAGGAAGATAATCTCCATCCTCATAGTTCTTATAATTGAATACCATTCCTGGAGAGTAAGAACTTAGTAATCTGCTTCCTCTATTAATTTGATCAGCAGCAGGACCAAATACAGTTTCTGCTGTTCCTGTAAGAATCTTTTTGTAATTGTCTGTAAAATTTTTTACACCATCAGCACTGAAATCAAAATCAAACATTCCTCTCTGTGCCATAGGTAATTCAAACACCATATCACCAGGAAACTGATAATCTCCTCCAGGCATCATCATTTGACTATTACCTAAGTTATCTATACCCATAACAGGAAACTCTACATCTTCCATAGTAATAGATCCAGAGTCAATAATATTAAAAGGATTGTTTACATCAGGACTATCTTTTTTATATCCTTCTGTAGAAAACACACCTGTTACATAAGTAAACGTTTCATTAGGTCCACCTGGTAATCCTCTTCTTTCTGATTTTTTATAGCTCTTTTTCATTATCTCATTGATAGATTTAATTTAGTATTGTTCAATCTTAGTAACATTTTTCTGTTATCAGATTTTTGTCTTCTTAACAATACATGATTAGAATAATGTCTAAACTTCTTTCTTTGTACTTCTGGCTTATTATAATTTAAGTTAACTGTGTTTAGGTTTCTTATATAACCATTACACTCTGTATTCCATATAGGTTGCTCAGCATTAGTAAACTCTCCTCTATCATTAGTAATATCCCAGAATTGGTTTAATCTAAATTTGTGTTCAACTTTAGCAGAAAGTACATCTATGCTTGTTGGATTTATTATAGGATAGTTAAGCTGTCCCCATGGATCATTAAACGGAGCCATGTTTAATAATAACAATCCTGATACTTGTTCATTATTATAAATAATAGCTTGATCAAAGTTATAATTTAAATCTTCCCATGCATCACCACCACATGCATAATCCATTTCTCCTTTGTGTACATAAGTTTCTAATTGGTATTCTATACTTCTAACTGTATTAACAGCTTGACCTGTGTTACTAATTAGATCTATTTCCCAAGGATAACTCTTACCATAGAAGTTTGCATATAAATCACATCTATCATTATGTCTCCAGAATGAACCAACATCATAGTTTGGTTGTACTTCTATAAATGTATTATAGTTACACAATGCAGGATTAGGATTTACAAACGTTGGATCTGCAGATGGACCTACTTGATAAATTAATGGTGGTGTATCAGGACAGTCTCCTACCCCTGTTAATGTACCACCTGGATCACAACCACATTCTACTTTTCTACATCTTGGTGTAAAACCAGCTTGCATTGCTGCATCAACACTATCTGTTGCTGATGTTAAAGAATTCCAATAGCCCGTGTTAGCATCATGAAATACCATTGTATATCCTGCAGGACAAGTTCCTGTATAAGGAACACCACAAACAGACCCTGCTACTTGTGTAGCAACAGCTTGCATACTTGTTTGATCATTTGCATTACATCCAAACTGATTTCCACCTGGTGGAAGTGATGCACCATTATTTGTCCATACTGTATTTGTTATAGAATTTACTGCTACTGAACTACCACCTGCTTGTCCTCCGTTAGGTAATGCTGTTCCAGCACCTACAAACACAGCATAAATTTCTTGTGCAGTATTTCTATTACCTAAGAATGCTTGACCAGCTGCCCATGATCCAGTATTGTTTGTTGTTACACCAGGATTAACATTAGGTGTTTGCATTGTAGCTATTAAACCAGAACCAGGAGTTTGTTGAGCTCCAGTACCATCAGAAACTACAATTAGTATTTGTCTAAAGTTAGGATCTTGAGCTCTACCTGGATATTGTGCTGCAAGAGAACTACGTGTTTTATCATTTAATAATGCAAGTCCACCATCATTTATATTAGGTGGAGATGCTGTTCCAAATGGATTATTTGCACCTATTGCTGCATCTGTATGTGTATTACCTCCAGTGCCTGCAATCCAATTATTCATTACATTATTTGCTTCTGTTTGATTATTATCCCCAGGATAAAATAAATTTACAGCTTGTGCTCCTGTAATTGTATTACTCATACTTAAACCGCCTGGAGATAATAAATGAAGACTTTGAGTACCACCTTGATTTGTAGCACCAGACCACTTTGTAAATCCTACTTGAAAGTCTCCTGCTGCCATAGGCACTCTAATACCTGGATCATTCATAAAAGTATCTACCCAAGCTAATTGAGCACCTGCTGCTGTTAAAAGTCCACTATTTGAAACTTGACCTCCTGGAGTTAATATTTGTCCACCAGGCAATGAATTAGAGCCAGGAATAACTTGACCACTAGGATTCAATTGAAATGGAACATAACTAGGAGCTATAAGAGTTTGTACACCAGGATTCAGTGCAGGGTTATTAACCCCAGGTGGACTATTAGTAGTACTACCAGAAACATCCATTGCAATAACTATATCTAATTTACATCCTACTGGACCACCTGTAATATTAGCAATTACTTCTTGTACTGATACATTTGATGGAGCATCAAAATTTGTTCCTTGTTCACAGAGTCCTGTAACAGGATTAAAATTAAATCCTGGAGGACATTGAGGTATAGTAGTCTCAACAGTTTTGGTTGTAAAGAAATGATTTATACTTGGTAATGATAACTCAGGATGCCAGTCATGGAAAGATATCCATGCTTTAGATTTAGGGTCATAACTTACTGTCCAAGAACAATCTTCAAAATATATTGGATCTCCTAAAGTTATCTGTATATTTTTGTTTAATAGAAAACCTTGATCTTCATCATATGTAATATTTGCAATATGTTCTTTTCTAACTCTATAGTCTTTCTTCATAAAATAAACTATATCATCTGTAGCATCATATATAGTTTGACACCCAACACCTGCAACTGGATTATCTCCTAATGGGGACTCCTCAAGAGCAGGATATTGTTTTATTAAAGTTGATGGTAAATATTCATTAAACCAATACTTCATACCTAAATTAGAAATAGGAGTTATACCTTTACCTTTAACAAATTGAAATATTTTACCTTGTGCTTGTGATATAAAGAATAAACCTGCTGGTGTATTCATAACACTTCTCAAACTTTCACATGATCCATATTCATTTGATAAGTCTGCATTAACAACATTTTGCATAGGTTGACTAAATAAACTTCCGTCACCAATTGTTAACTTAGCATCAGTTAAAGTTTTAATCTGTTCTATACCTTGGAATAATTGTGGAGATAGATATGGGAAAAATACTAACGCACCTGTTTTATCAAAAGGTTTTATTACACTTACTTCCCCTTTAAAATCTTTATAATTATATGGTAAGAACTGTCTCCAGTAATCTCTTTTATCTTCTTGATCTGCCTGTAAAGAATAAATTAATCTTTTAGGATATTTTGTAAAACAAGTGTCAGCAACAAGAGGATCATAATCTCTTGGCTGTATTCTACCAAATGTTGTTAACTGAGAAGAAAACTTAGTTGGAGTTAGTGATTCATCATATTTATAGAAATTGTCAAAAGATTGTATCTCAGCATGAAACATTTGATCTATATCATTATACTTATATATGTCATAGAACCTTCTTTCAACTGGTTCTTCATAATCTCTATATGGTAAATTGATTTCTGTTTCAACATAAAAATCATTTATACCATTTACATGTGTGTACATGTATGCATGAACCATAGCAAATGTTGCATTCAGATCATCACCTATAAATACATTAGCAAAACTATTTGCAAAACCACAGTTACCTACACCTCTGTCTAGATAAAATAAATCATTAGGTACAAGACTATCTGCTGATCCTGGTAATAAAGTACTAATTCCAAGAGTACTTACTGCTTGTGCTAATTGTCCAATATCAAATTTTCTTGTATCCATCCAAAATCTAGGATATGGAATATTAACTCTTAATTTATAATCATATGGAAAACCATCATATTGCCCCATCAAGAAGTCTGTAAAGATTGGCATTATACACTTTTCTGTATATCTAGATATAAATACATCACCACTAAATATAGGCTTACTTGTATATAAAAACTCAGGAGGATTTTCTGGATCTAATTTTTCTACACAACCTCTCATTTGTAATTGCTTGATGCCATCTAGTTGGCCATATTGATTATCTATATTAAATTTAAGAGCACCATAAAGTGCAGATATATTTCTACCAAATGGTCCTTCAGGTCTAAGTAAACTACTATTAGGATTAGATGTACCTCCTAAAACAAATCTTGAATTGTCTACTGTTATTGGTTCAGAAAAGTCATTGCTTATAGATACTGCAACAGTATCAGGTCTATATAAATTATTTATCTTAAATTCATTATCATCAAAAGTCTGAAAAGATGATCCTATATAATTTGAACTACGTATATTAGATCTAAATCTATCTGCTATATCTTTTTCTATAAATTGATTATACAATCCATGAGAGTTATATTTTAAAGCATGTTGTTGGAATGATGTTAAGTTATACATTAAATCTATAACCTCTTGTCCTCCTACTGCAATATTCTTTTGCAATAGCATAAACTTCATAAATCTTTTTAATGTCTTAGGCATATTAGATTCTGGTGAATCTTTAACTACACCTTGATTAGCACCACCACCTGTAAATCCTTCACCATACTGTCTAGCTAAATTTATATTCTCTATGGCAAGATCATTTAATCTTTCATCTAATTCATTTCCTGGATCTATTATTTCTGTTAAATCATCCCATGCACCAGAAACTAAATTCTGTAGATAATCTCGTATAGATGACCAAGATATGTTGCTCCATGGAAAACCAGAAGATCCACTACTTGAATCTAGAGAATCATAATATGCTTTTATATTTTGTCCTGCACCTGTGTATGCTGTATCTACCACAGAATCTGGAGCAGGGTTATCACCCTTCTGATTATTAGTATTGTTGTCCCCACTATTATCTGTACCTCCACCAGAATTAGCACTAAAATTACCTGTTAATGTACCTGCAGCATTTACAGCAACAAAGTTTCCTCCTCCACCACCTATATCTTTAAATTTTAGATGCCATTCAGGATATGCATTATTCATAGCCTGTACTGGAAGTGCAGTAACATTAGGTGTACCTTGTATTTGTCTTACAGCATAACCTAAACCAATAAACGCAGAAATCACAGCAGATATATTTCTTAGTAGCTTTTGTCCAGGATGATTTTCTGATGGTATAAATTTACCAGATGAACTACCATGTATTTCTCCATAAATTTTTGCCTCACTTGTATTTAAGAAAGGTTTAGTAAACATAAGATCAGGAGAATGAAAACTAAATACATCTGTTCTATAACCAGTTAAAGGAGGGAAGTTACTAATAGAATCAGCATAATCATCACAGCCTTCTGTATCTCTACTTGTTGTAAAGTATGGATCAGGTCTTAAATCATTGTATGGATAATTAACGTATAAACCTTGTATATCATTACCTAATAAATTATCAGCAGCAGGGACAGTATACTCACGCATGTTCTTAAACATACCTTTTGCTAGAATACTTTTAGCAGCCATTCTAGATCCTTTTAGTATTTCATAACCTACTATGTTTTCAATAACATTACCGTCATTATCTATTGGTCTAGCAATGTTTGAGAATTCAACACCAACAATATTTATAAAGTCTTCGTTTATACTTGTTAAAGCTAAATCACTACCACCTTGTTGCTCACTAGGTATTTTGTGATGTCTTATAAACTCACCACATAAATCTCCCCATATATCTGGTCTATTACTAGGATATCTTTCTGTTGATTGCCAGTATCCCATTTCACCACGTGCAACTATAAAACTACCATCTTCTTGTTCTTCACTTACTGCTTGAGTTACTTGACCTGTATTATATACTTGAAATACATATTCTTCATCACCTAATACATTTACAGAGTTAGAACTAACAATTTTTTCATCTTCATTAAATGTTGTGCCATTTGGTAGTGTATATGGTTTAGGAGCTCTACCAGGTATATGATATGATGCAGATCTTTCTCCTGTATTATATATCCATCTTATAAAAAATGCATATTGTTCATCACGCATAAATCCTAACTTATTACCTGCTTTATAGTAATAATCAATAGGTACTTGATTTACAACAAAACTAGTTACAATATCATTTGCTATTGGTTGATAGTTAAAATCAAATTGTTCAGTTGGTCCTTGTCTAATTAAATAATCATTAACAACAAACATAGAATCTGATTTTTCATAGGAAGGAGATATAAAAAATAAATCTACAGCTGTCTCAGATGCTAAAGTAGGATCTATAAAATCTATATCTATTGATGTTACTTCTGTACTATACAGTCCTATAATCTTTCTAAATAACTGTCCTTGATTTCTTATTAATAATGTTAGTTGAAAAAATTCATAATCTTTATCTAACTCAGATATATCTAAGTTTAAACCACATGCATCATCATTATGATTCCATAAAGTTTGTAGGTTAGATATACCTATGTAGTCTGTAACTCTTTGTTCATTCTCTACATAAGCTATAAATGCTTGATAACATCCGTCTGATAATAAACCTCCGTCTCTTGCCTTAGTAAGTTTTAGACAAGGAGTAGATACTAAAGGTGCAAGTCTAATCTTTTCACAATCTAACACCTTTGGTTCTTTATCTTCATATACTATACATGGATCTCCTGGAGCTGAAACTATTTCTTGAATATATGGTACATCATCTATATTTAAAGTACGTGAAGGATTTAGTCCATCATCCCAATATACCTGCCATGTACAATCAAAATTTTCTTTTGCTGCACCTGTAATCAAATGTTTCTTTTTGAAATTTAAACAAGGAGCATTTACAATAGTTTCATATTTACATTCACTATCATCAAAACGTCCTATCTCAGAACTAATGTCATCAGTAGAATATATTATCCACTCATCTCCATATCTATGTATAGCTCCTATAACAGTGTAAGGTATTACACCACATTGTAGATTGGCTGGCTCATTACCTATTAGACCTACATCACCATCAGCATCATAATTAGCTGCATTTCTTGCATGCCACCACTGAGTATTTAACTCAAGGGATTGAGCAATGTCTTTGTTCATCCCTTTGTTGAATGTATTAATTCTTACTGAAGAAGAACTAAAAGCTGGTCTCCCAGCCTTTCTTTGACCTTGCTGCGGTGTAGATTTAGACTTTTTTTTTGCCATAACTCTGAATAATTATTTATGTTGCTGTTGTAGTATCACATCCACTTGATGGTGCGGCTGCTTCTTGTACAACAGAATTTGGTCCACTAGTTACTACACCAGGCCCTTGCACTGTTGGCTGCAATGGAGCATAACTTAAGAACATATTGTAATAGTTATGATATTGAGCTCTTCTGTTCATAGTCCAAACTTTTCTCATTTCTTGGAAGTTTGGTGTATTTACAAAACCTAATGCATTATTTCTAGCAGCTCTAAGTCTAACTTCTACTAATTGTAATTGCTGTGATACATTCTCTCCTTGCCATACCATATTTTCCAATATTCTTTGCTTTATAGCATATTCATAATACTCATTACAATATGGTTGATCTAGTACTAATAAGTCTCCTTCAGCACTTTCCATCTCACCTTGATAACTTATATATACTTTACCTGTCTTAAAAGTAGTACACATAAAACCATCTTTAATTTCTGCTATATCTAAAGATTGTGCACCTAATGCAGGACAAAAACAAACAGGATCATTTACACTTTGTATTCTTAACTGTGACCAATTAGAAAACTGTCTATACTGATTTGGACCAACCCTTTGTATTAATTGATATTCTTTCTTATCATCACATGTTTTTATAACACATACATCTCTGCACTCAGGATCTTCACAAGGTCCAGACTCACCTGGAGCTGGCACATAAGGAACGTCATTAAATGTTTCTACATGTGTTCCTGAAGGCATTGTATTGTTTAGTGTATAAGACCCACATCTAAAAGCATAGTTAAGATATTTAAAATCCATAGGTAATTGTGCTTTACCATGTTCTATATCTAACACAGTTTCTTTTGTTCTATGTATTCTTAATCCTAAATCATAGTTAACTCTTTGTGCAACCTTAATTAGTTGTTGTGGTTCAATCATCCCCTCTAAAGCATATGTAGAAAAGTCTATGGATACATCTTCCATTAATTGACTGAATGTTCTATATTTTTGTGATACTCCCATTATTGTCTATTTATATTACGTTTATTGTCAGAATCCTCAGAAGGTATTTGCATAGTCCCTAACATAACTTGTAAGACTTGTGCTTCTATTTCTGCAAATAAAGCTTCAGGAATATATATTGGTTGTTCATATCTTGGTGTACAGTCATCTTCTGTATCACAATTCCATTTAGTTATATCAGAATTAAATACACCTTCAACTTGTAATGCATCCCACTCTATGTTTGGAGAATATATATAACCATCTAACCACCAAAAATATAATGTCTTGTTATATTTAAAAGATGTTGTTTTTGTCATTGATGTATATGTACCAGGCTGTGTTGCTTGTAATTCTTGAGATCCATCTATAGAACTTACTGTACGGATAAGAGGTCCCCAGTATCCTTCATACATTGAAGGAAGTCTATGTTTAGAACGTTTTATAGTACATCCACTTGTAATGCCTGAACACCCTGCTTCTACTTTATCTACATCTATTAGTTCAACGTATGGTAAATTTTTCCATACAGAATTAAACTTCATTAGCTTATTTGCAAAGTCTTGCCTTCTCATTAATATCTGAGCAAACTTTTCTATAAGACTAAATATATATCTGTCAGTTATAAAAGCATCTTGAACTTCTGCTTTTGCTTGACCTCTAATTCTTGATACTACCTCAGCTATTGTTGACATATTATTTATGTTTCAAATTCATCATAATATTTTAATTGAGCTTTGGTTTCTTCAGGATTGGAATCATATAAATGTGCAACCCTATATTTATTTTTCATTACTACATATTGTGTCCACTTGTTTGGATATTCTTTTGCAACAGATCTTTTAAAATCTCTACATGCTACAAAATGCCACAACTCTCTATTTTTGAATCTATACTTTGTTGACCAGTTAGTATAAAATATTTTTCCAATGTTCCCGTCTGTTTCCCAATTTCTATTTTGTAAGACTTTACCGTATTTTTGAGATAGTGCATAATTAGTATTTACCGTTTTAGAAGAAGGGCATGTTCCTATAAATAAAAACCCTAATGAATCTGGTAATTCTACTCCATCTCTATTACTAATAACAGCCTTCCATAATTTAATATTATATAATTTTATTATTTGTTTTAACTTATTATTATCTATCTTAGAATATAAAGGTTTTTTCTCTTTAAATTCTTTTATTGTTTCACTATTTAATAACCCCAATCTTTTCTCTCTATACCTTGGAGCATTTAAATTTGGTTTTTTAAAATTGTTGATCATATAGTTATATTTATAATTTACAAAAAAAACCCCACTTTATGAAATTTAAGTGAGGTCTTTATAATGCCTGATAAGTTAATTCACAGATGTTACCCATTGTAGGATGTTGTATTTCTAATTTACCTGATCTTCTGTTACCTACATATTTATTACTATAATGATAATAATCAGTTTTACCTAAACTTGGTAAAGTCTTATGTATAAACCCTGTTGTCTCAGCGGTTGTCATATATTCTACTTTTCTTTCAGTATGAAAATGTCCTGTAAATAATGTTCTATTTGTTGTATTACCCCACTCCTTTGGATACTCTGTTGCATAAACAAGAGGGGTGTTCTTAGTAGGTTTATCACCATGCTCAAATGCATTAAAGTTATTATGCCATACATGTACCTTTCTTTCTTCATAAGATATATCCCAAACAATCTCATCACAATCTATTGACTTAGATAAAGCATGAACTAAATGATATGAAGATAATCTATCATGATTACCTGGAACATATATTACCACAAGTTCCTTACAAAATGCTTTTAAATAATTTATAGCCCAGTGCATAGCATCAAATGCTTGTACGTAAGCCTCTGTAGCATTCATACAATTATCCAAAGGTGTACCGCTAGTAGTAGTACCAGTAAATGTATCCATGTTGATTAAATCACCTCCTACTACAAAATAAAGCTTCTCAATATAATTAACAGGAACAGCTCTGCTCATAAGATTTTTAACTGTATCCTCAAAATCTTTATCTATAGTTTCATTGCCTTCTTTACCAAAATGTATATCTTGTAAAGACATAACACCACAAACAGGATTTAAAGATTTTAATTTCTTAGGATCTATCTTAGGTATTTTATTTTTTTTAGGCTTCCATGTCTCTAGTAAATTTTTAAATAAGTTCTCTTCTGGATCTTTTAACTTAGTTACTAAAGCAGATACTCTCCAGTGATCTCCCATTTGTTTATTCCAATACTGAGATAGTTTCCATTTTTTTGTATCTATCTTTAGTAAGGATATTATTTCTTCTGCTGTCTTAGGTTCATAATCAAATGTACCGGATATTTTACCCTGTCCCTTATCTAAGTCTATTGACTCAACCAGCTGAGAGTTGTCAGCTGCTTTGCTAAAAAAATTAGCTTTCTTTCTTGCATTCTTTCTTTCTTGAAGAACTTCTTGTTTAATCTTTATGTACTCATCTTCTGACATTCCAAGTCTTTGAGCACTAATTTTAGGATGTTTCTTCCATTTTAAGGAATCAATTACTTTTTGTTTTTTGTAATTCATTTGTTTATTTTTTTATAAAGATAGTAAAAAAAAAGAGACTGGCCTTTTTGAACCAGTCTCTCCAACGTTTGTAGTAGAAAACCAACAAACCACCACAGTTGTTTTTTCTATGAAGCAGCAGTAGTTGAAACCAACAATTCTATTGGCTCACATCCGCTACCTATACCTGCATCTTGAACTTTGATTTTATATGCAGTGCTAGCAGTTAAGTTTGTAATAGTGTAACTTCTAATAGTTGTTGCTATTACACCTGATCCGTTACAGAGTGTCCATCCACTAGGATTTATCTGTGTATCTTTATACACATTAAATCCAGAAGTAGAACTCCAAACGCCATCCCATACAACTGTAATAGTTGAACTTGTTACTGCCGTTGCATAAACATTATAAGGATTATGTACTACATCATTAGATGTACATGCACCTAGTCCTTGTGATAAAATTGAAGCAAACTTCTGTATAATAGAATCAAGTCTTTCACCAGAAGTTATTTGAATCATTTGCCCTGTAGTACCTATTTGAAAAGATGTACCACAATAGCTTACACATGCTGCACATTGAATATCATCACATCTTTCACTACCTACACTACAATCTGTGTATGTACATGCATTAGTAATGGCTGTGTCAGCACAGCTACATTTTTGACTACATTTTGTACAATTACATGCCATATCTTTTAATTTTTATTTATGAGCAACCATTAGTTATTAATGATGCTATTGTTGCTGGACTCTCAGATACATTCCAGTTTCCTCCTGTGTTTGTAGCAAGGTCTCTCCATGGGTAGTATGCATCTCCTCCAAGTGGAGTATATGTTCTACTTGTACCAGGACCACAAACAAATATTTTAATTCCTGCTGTTAATGCTGTTGCTTGTAAGCTATTCAGTCTTGCAGCATCTATTTGGTTAAATTGATCATCATCACCACTTGGTAATTGATCAGTTATAACTATAACATATTTAGCAGATGAACCAGTAAATGCTCCTAAGAATGCATTAGATTCTATTATTAAACCTATTGCCATATCTGTTGGTTCAGCTATTCCATTACCAGATCCTAAAGGTACACCTGATGTAGGTGCTCCTGAATTTAGTTTATTTAACTGAGTAGTAAATGATGACTGATTATTATTTTGGAACATCTCCCATGCAGTTATAAATTGGAAAGTGCTTGTACCAGTATTTATAACTCTTTGTGCTGCTGGTAATGCTTGATAATCACTTGATGTATTATATGTAGGAGTACTAGTTGAACGTTCATCAGCAGTAACTAAACCTAATCTATATACGTTAGATCCTACTTGTGAAGTAACTGAGTTTACAACTGTAGCTATACCAGTTTTGATTGCATCAATTGAAGTACCCATACTATTACTATAATCTACAACAAAGGCAACATCCATTCCTGCACTACATGCTGCAGCAGCAGAAGTTGTTGCAAATAAAACTAAGTCACATACTTTGCTTGCCCCATTAAATGTAGTTGTTACTCTTACATTATATTGACTACCTGGTGTTAAACCAGTAAACGTATGAGTTACTGTACCAGCAGGACTATTTTGAGTGTAAGTCTTAACAACCACGCCAGAAGTATTTAAAATATCTATAACATATACAGCAGTTGTACCTAATAATTGAGTAAAGCCAACTGTTACATTAGTAGAAGTAATACCTGTTGTAGTTATAGAAGAAGGGCATGGTACCACACCTGTTATAGTTTGTGATATAGTATCATCACAAACATTTGTTCCATTTGTAAATGAAAATTGTACTTGTGATGTCATATTTTGAGATGAATTAAATCCAGATGGTAAAGATAAATTAATACCTGATACACTATTTTGTAATAAAGCAACACTAGCAGTAGTTTCTGCTTTTACTCCATTTACATCTGTTATAGTAAGTTTACTAAATCCTGATGCATCACTGAATGAGTTTGGTACTACACTACTTTGGAAATTAAAGTTTACTGCATCTATTAATCCACTTGTTGCAAAAAGATTACTTGTAGTATATCCAAAAGTAATTCCATCACATCCACTTGGACAACAGTTTGTTTGTACTTGTGATAATGCATTATATAAGTCATCAATAACAACCCATGCATTTTGTACACTCTGTGCTAAATTAGATACAGTACCATTCCATCCTGATAATGATCCGTAAGAAGCATTGTTACCTGCTACACCATATAAAGATGAAGTAGAAGATTGTATAGTACTTTGATTCATAGCTAAGTTAATAGCTGCTGGTAACCCTACTGCTGTCTCTAATGCACAGTAACGTACTTCTAATGCTAATAATAAAACTGATACATCAGTTAGTTGCCCTACATTTATAATACATGTTGGGACAACCTGTTTTTCTACAACTGTAGATGAGCATGGTAATACACATGCTTCTAATACATCTAACCTTGAACTATAACTTGTTAGAGTAGTATTAATTACTTGTATGCTAGCTAAATTTGTACATACTTGATTTGCTATCAATGTTGCAAATTCATCTAGACGTAAGCTTGTAACAGGGTTGCCACTTGCATCATTATACTGCATACATGCAGGTAATGTCATCATTGGTAAGTCAGCTTGTACTTGTGACTGAGAAGAAAGGCTACTATTAGAGTTTGGTACTTGATTAGATCCTGTGTTAGCACATATTTGTTTTACCATTGCTTGTAAAACAGGAACTAATTCAGTTGGTGTAATTCCAGGAATATTTAAACATGTTAAATCTAAACCTGCTAGACTTGGATTTGCACTTACACCATTGGTAATAAGATCACATACCTTTGTAGCTAATTTATATGTAACATCACTTATTGTATCTCCTGTACACAAATTTATACAAGAAATGTCTGGTCCTTGCCATACTACACAATTAGAAGAAATGTTATCACATCCGTTTGTGCTACCGCTTGATATTGTTGGGATCATAAATATTTATTTTACTATAACGTACCGTGTTGTAAACTCTACAATTATAATATACAAAAATTTTTAAAAGCAAACAAGAAGTCTGCTCTTAAAAATTTTTTGCTAATATTTATGATTTTAGAATTTTACTTCTCCTCTGAGCTCTCAATAGGAGAAAGACTGCCATCTTCAAGATTGACATTAACTTGACCATATTTTTTTTCTAGTTCAGCAGTCATAGCTTTCCATTCATTAGTTAGTTCAGCATGCTGTTTTGCTATTGTTTGTTTAGCTAATTCTGCAGAACCCAAGTTTAATACTAAACTTTGGATTTTAGTCTGTAGTTCTTTTACATCACTTAATTCTTCCTTTGATAGCTTTTTAGCTACTTTTGGTTTTGAAGGTTTTTTTGCTTTTGCCATTGTATAAATATTTATTTAAAACAAATATATAAAAATTATTTATTCCAAGAAAATTCTGTTACAGTTTTTTTTGCTGGTGATAATTCTTTATTTATTATATCTATCATAGCTTCTAAATGCCTATCAGTTACCTTTGTCTTTATATAGTCTAGTAATTGTTTTTTTGTAAATTGTTGTAAAGCTCCAGTAGAAAACTTATCATCTTTATCAAAGTTTACAGCTATTGCTCCTGTTGTAGATCCTGTTCTCTTAATAGAACCTTTAGTCCAAGTTCCAGTTATCTCATATACTATTTGACCAATAAGATCTGTTCCCTTATCAGGATGATCATAAGTATCTATAGATACTATATCCCAAGTATACTTTACTACAGGTTTTACTACTACAGGTTTTTTAACAACTGCTTTCTTAACAGCTGGCTTTTTTACTACTGCTTTTTTGCTAGTAGTTTTTTTAATTACTTTTTTTTTCTTTTTCATTGTTAATTTATTTGTTGTGCATCTTTTGTATATTCTCTACCCTCTTTTGGTTGAAACAAACCAGACATATGAAACAACCCATTTTTCTTCCATTTGCCATTCCACTGTTTACCATATTTAGTCCATCTATCATGTGCTTTAGCAAACTCCCAAATTTCTATACCATTATCTTTACCTTTAAATATTTTATCATAAGTTTTAACCCAGTACATATCAAAAGGTCCCATAGCTCTAGCTTGTAACATTAACTCTCTAGTTCTATGATCAGCTTTGCCAGTAACGCATATATCTATATCTGTTGTTGGCCAACCTTCTAGTATACCACCAACTACATATAACTTATGATGTAACCAGTCTAGCTTTAATAATTCTTTTATGTATTTTTTATATATAGGATCTTCTAATCCATGCATATAAGGTATAAACATAAAGCTACCGTTTACATTTTTTACTTGACCTTCTAGGCCATCTTCATACTCATTCCAAAAAGTTTTAAAATGCATATATAATTTTTACTTACCAACACTGTTAAGTAAACCATCTTCAAAAGACCATGTTTCTTTTCCAACTTTTTTACTTCCAGTAAATCCACTAACTGAAGCGTCACTACCATCTTTACCATCAGCTCCAGCTGGACCTCTGTCACCTTGTAATCCTGTATCTCCTTTATCTCCTTTTGGTCCTTGAGCACCAGTATCACCTTTTGCACCTTGAGAGGCTGCTGTTGCAGAGTTCTTGCCAAAAGCATCTTTTATAAATGCATGCAATTCTTCTACGTCTTCTCTTAGATCTTCAATTTGTTTTATTAAAAATCTATTATACTGATATAAACCATCATCATTAAACAAATCACTCATATCTGTTAAACTAGCTAAATCACTAGCTACTTCACTAGATACAGTTATTTCACCATCACTACCTTTAACTGCCCTTTGTTTAGAGCTGCCTGATTTGAATAGTTTCTTACCTCTTATGTTATCATTAATATTTGCCATTATATTTTTGTAAATTCTATTATTATTGATGCACTTACCCCTCTAAGATATTTACCAGTAGCACTTTTTCTATAAGCAATTTGTATTTCATCTCCTTTTGAAAAAGTAAGATTAGGATCATATTCTACTGTACCTGAATTCACAGATATAGCACTTGATGATTGTGTAGGTGTACCACTAGCACTTCTCCATATATCAAATGTAATTGAAAAACTAGTACTTGCTGATCCACTGGTATTATTTAATCTAATTCTTTTTATAGTACCACTTGCTGGACAATCAAAATGATTATAGTATTGATTTGATGTTGTTTCATTTAAAGTGTTAAAAGGTATTCTTAAGCCAGAAGTTGTACTAGTGTCATCTGAAAAATTACAAAACAATATAGTTTGAGTAGTAGTACTAGTTGCAAAACTAGCCCACTCTACTGCACTTCCTGTTGATCTAAGATATTGACCAGAGGTACCAGGATCACCATCTATTTGAAAATCTGTACCAGCACCTAGTAAAAATTCAGAAGCACCTTCAGCATCAATAGTTCCACCATTACTTATAGTTAAAGCACCAACAGTACCAGTACCTGTAACTGATAAGTTGCCAGATGTAGTAAGTCCATCTGTTGTAACTAAACCTCCTGTTACTTTTGCACCAGTTGATTTTGTTTCAAACTTAAGAGCATTATCATAATTTAAAGTTACTGCACCATCAGGTGTAAATGTTGCCATAGTTTCTGAAGAACCTTTCATTATAGAAAGCTCATCAACAGAACGTATTTGCATTGCTCCAGCTCTATTATCTATAATACCTTTTTGACTATCATAATATATTTGTAAATCACTACCGGTACCATATAGTGCTTTTACATTATCATTAAATATAATATCACCAGTCATTGTACCACCACCAAGCTCTAAATATCTACCGTCTAAATCTACAGTTAATGCACTTAGACCACTTCTATTTAATGTAAGAACACCTGTTCCAGTAGCAAATGATGTAGAACTAACATAGTTATTTGTTGAGCTTGTACCAGCACCAATTAAACTCCTGATCTCAGCAGCACTTATTCCAGTATTTAAACTTGGACTTGAACCATCAGATAATATAGCAGGTGTACCGGTGTCATTAACAATACCTAAATTAGTCCTAGCTTGTGAAGCTGAACTAGCTCCTGTACCACCATTTGCAATAGATAAATCAGTACCATCCCAATCTGAGTTACTTATTGATAGAGATCCACCAAGAGTTAAAGTAACGGCACCTGTTCCACTTCCAGTTAATGTTACTCCATTTACTGTTCCTTCACCAGATACTTCTGTTACAGTACCAGAATTATTACTAAATGGTAAATTACTAATAGTAGTTTTATGAACATTATTATCAGAATCTACAAATGCAATAGTATCTGCTGCAACAGGGGTTTCAGCACCATAAGGTGTTGCTAATATATAATTATCTGTTCCTTGATAATCTACAGCAAGAGTAGCTAAACCTGATGTTGATCCACCCTGTAAACCAGCTCCTGATGCAACGCCTGTAATTGTACCACTACCGGTCCCAGCACCTATCAAACTTCTTACTTCAGAAGCTGTTATACCACTAGCTAAAGAAGGCGTAGATCCATTTGTTGTTATAGCTGGTAAAGGACCATTATAATTTAATGTAATACTTTCATCACCTGTATCTATTACTGATTGAATATTTGTACCTCCAACTATACTTACTGTTTCTCCATTAGTAATAGTAAATGAAGAACCACCAACAGCAGATGCTACTCCAAAACCTGTCATTGTACCACTTCCAGTACCTGCTCCTATTAAAGATCTTATCTCAGCTGCTGTTACACCACTTGCTAAAGTGGGTGTACCACCCCCAGAAAATATTCCTGGCTCTGCAAAAGTTGTATAACCTGAGTCATTAGTCCACTGTGATATATTACCAGATTTATTTGTAAATGTTTGTGTATTACTTGGTGTAGTTGTTCCTTGTGGGTTACTAAATGATGTAGTTAAAGTACCACCATCTTGTTGTGTAAGAGTTAATGTTATTGTGGAAGAACCTGAATCACTGAATGCAGTAATCATGTTATCATAAGCAGAATTAGATTCTCCAGAATGACCACCTGACCAATTTACTTGACCACCTACTGTTAAAAGATTTGTTGATGTATTAAATGTTAAACCACTATCTGAAGTTAAGTTTGAAGAACTATTCCATATTGGTATTCTGGTATTAGCTCCTGAACCTGTTACGTTACCAACTTGGGTATTATCTATCTTCTGCCAAGCATCTGTTGCTTGATCAGAAAATACTGCCCAATCTCCTACGGCCCAATCTGTGATGCCATCTAGGTTAGTAGATCCAGCTACAGATACTATATAGTATTCTCCTACTGTTCCTGATCCACTTGTTAATGTTGGTGTATTGGTACTTGCATCCCAAGTTCCATCATATTTTAATACTCCTGTTACAGCTGTATTAATAGCTGTTTGAATTTGTGCTCCTGTTGCTAAGTTTGATGAACTACTACTTACAGCACCTGTATTAGCTGATATAGTTGGTGCTGTTGCAGACCCTCCTACAGTAATTGTATTTGTATTACCTGAGGATACAGATGTAACACTACCATCACCAGTACCTGCACCAATGTCACTTCTAATTTGTGCTTTAGTTCTATATTTTAATAATCCACTTTCTGAAACAACAATACCTGTATATGTGCTATTACTATCAGCACTAATTGAAGCTGATAAACTTCCAAGAATGGTTGTGTTACCAGTATCTAAAGCTATTGAAAGTGGAGTAATACTAGTTGTTGAAATACTAAAATTACTACTATCTGCGGCTAGTGTTGGGTCTAATCCACCTCCAGCTGTATTATTAAATAGTAATTTTGGTGCAGAATTTTTTATTTCTAAATTACCATCAATAGTTACAGTAGTACCGTCATCAGACATTATAGAATCATCTAAGTCTGTACCATCAAACTTTACTATTTTATTTGAAGATATATTTGTAGGTCTTAAACTTGAAGCTGCAACAAAACCTGAAACAGTTACCTTGCCTGCAAATGTACTTTCTGCTCCTGAGTTTGCAACTGCTATACCTGTATTAAAATATGCCCAACCTTGATCAGACATATCTAATTTAAGAGCTGTGATTGTAGTACCACTATCAATTCCTTTTAAAAGAATATCATTATTACTTGACATTGATTTAATTACAAAATCAGAACTAGCTCTTGTAAATCTACCAAATTCAGTACCACCATCTTTAAGTGCAATATCTGCACCATCAGCATCAAAAACAATATCTCCAGCTGAATCTAAAGTTATACTACTACCTTCTACTTCAGTAGTTACTACTTTACCACTTGCTTCAAAATTTGTTGAATATATTGTATCACCATCTACATAAAAGTCAGAATCAGAATCAATAGCAGTTGTACCATTCCAAATAGCTAATCTATTATCAACTCCTGTACCAGTTACTGTACCTTGAGGTACACCTGATATAGCATTATCTACATAAGTTTTATTTGCTGCATCTGTACCGGATGATACTGTATCAATACCTTGTATTCTACCAGTACCTGATAAAATAATATCACCACCTTCAACTGTTAAGTCTCCTCCTATGTTTACAAAATTTGTAGCATATTTTACAGATATTGCTACAACATCTAAATTATCATTATATACCTCCCAGTTTTTATCTGAATCTTGTCCAACATAATAATTTCTTACATTGTTTGTTTGAAAGTTTATATAGCTCCATCCTGTATCAGTACCTGTTTGATTAAGAGTAAGCATAGCATCAGATGCACTACTTAATACAGCTGAGTTAGCTGTTATAGATGTACCAAAAGTAGTTGCTGTTGATGACATAGTCATCTCATTTGTAGTACCTATTTTTATTAGAAATTGATCACTAGTATCCATTAGTAATCTAGCATAGTTATTTGATGCATTATAAAAATATATACTAGGTGAGGAACCACTATTATCATCCATCACTAGATCACCAGTCATTGTATCACCTGCTACTTCTACATATCTACCATCAAGATCTACTGTAAGAGAAGACAGACCATTTCTTGCTGCAGTAAGAACACCATTACCTGTATTAAAACTTAAACTAGTTACATAGTGATTATCATTATCATTAGCTGAGTTTAAAGTTATAGTATCACCACTTGTAGTAATAGTCATACCACCAGCTGCAACTAATGTTAGAGTATCATTGTTAGAGTCAGCTACTACAGTACTCTGACCACTAACTGCAATATTTTTAAATATATTTTGGCTTGATCCTTTATCTGTATTAGTTAAAGTAATTGTACCACTACTAGTTATAGGAGATCCACTAACACCTATACCACCACCATTAGAAATAGCAACGCTGGTAACAGATCCACTTCCTGTGCCTGCACCTATATCTGATCTAACTTGTGATTTAGTTCTATATTTAAGAACACCGCCATCCCAAACTAATATACCAGTATAGGAAGAATTATCATTAGATATAGAAGACACACTTAAAGTACCTGTTACTGACTGATTATTTAAGAAGTTTATTGCCATCTAATTTATTTTTAATCAAAAATACAAAATAAAAACATAATATGAAAGAGTGGTGGTTAGACCACCCTTTCATTAATTATATTATTATCTTATTTTTGTAACAAGAACTCTTAAAGTATTAGCTGAAGTAGTACCTGAAGTAGTAATTGTTATTTGACTTGTAGAGTTTCTTTCAATTCCACAGAATACAGTATTACCGGTACTCTTTTCATATACCTGAACCATAACATCTAAAGTACTTAAACCATGTGTTACAGCCTGAGACGCTGAGTCACTTGATGGCCAATCTACTGCATAACTTTGAGCATCAATATGAGCCTTTAAAGTAGCTGGTGATACAAATAAGTGATCTCCTGAAGTACCTGCATCAACTTCTGTTTGAGTTGCTGTCTCAGCTACACCACGTGAAGTTTTAGTTGCATCAGGTAATGTTCTTGTAGAGTGTGATTGAATAACACCATCAGTCATATTTAACTGATCAATTACATCAACACCTGAAGTATTAATATCTGAGTCAGTACCAATAATGTAATTAGGAGTATTTGCTAACATAGCATTTGATATACCACCTGTTTTGATTGTGATAAATCCATTTGCTGTTGCTGAGAAAGAAGCACTACTAAATCCAGCAACACCTTTTTCTGTTGCTCCATCTGTTGCACCTGTACCTGCAATGTTTTGATCTTGAATAACAATACTATAAGCTGTTTCTGCTGGATTGGAACTTGCACTAATATTTGAATTAGCGTAAATCATATCTCCTACCTCAACTGCTACAGTACTACCATTGAAAGATATAGTACCATCTGTAGTAACCACAAAGAAGTCACCTGTAGTAAGTGCAATGTTACTTGCACCTGCTATTGCTGGTGAGTTTGTATTTGCGTTATATCCACCTTGGAATACACCAACTCCAGCTACAAGAGATTGTACTTGCCCTAAGTTAACACCATCACTTGATGATGTACCATTTGATACGTTTAGTAATTTATTTGATCCAATGTTTACATTAGCTTCAGCAGCACCCCATTGGTTAAGATGTACATTTTGATATAATATCTTTTCATTAGCCGTTCCATCAACACCTACTAAGAAATCAGCAGCAGGATCAATAGTTGTAACTGTAGTTAATTCACTTAAGTCAAGTGTAATACCAATATTACCACTACTTGTAATAGGTGAATTACTTACATCTAATCCTGT